>ERZ1034865.450-NODE-450-length-25885-cov-6.038134_pt1 | contig 25885 bp, 20 predicted proteins | sample MGYA00520632_ERZ1034865 | MGnify/ENA primary metagenome ERZ1034865 (study PRJEB33766, sample SAMN09781738) | gut metagenome | biome: gut microbiome | host: Homo sapiens | place: Madagascar | study: EMG produced TPA metagenomics assembly of the PRJNA485056 data set...
TCATCTACCCTCCTACCATCTACCCAGTTTGTGTCAAGAATATTCCTATCAAGGTTAAGAACACCTTCAACCCTGACGCACCGGGCACCATCATCAAGAACAAGATAGATGGCGACCAGAAGCCTATCAAGGGTATCTCATCCATCAATGGTACTGCGCTCATCACCGTCACTGGCCTCTCCATGGTCGGCGTTATCGGCGTAAACCGACGCATCTTCACCGCCCTTGCCAATGAGGGCATCTCAGTGTTTATGGTTTCACAGGCATCTTCAGAGAACTCCACCTCTATCGGTGTGCGTGAGCAGGATGCTGAGGAGGCTATAAGAGTGCTGAACGAGGAGTTTAAGAATGAGATAGCCGATGGCGCCATGTTCCCAATGCACGCTGAGTGCGGACTTGCCACCATCGCCATCGTGGGCGAGAACATGAAGCATGCTGCAGGTATTGCCGGCAAGCTCTTCGGAACCCTCGGCCGCAGCGGTATTTCTGTCATTGCCTGCGCACAGGGAGCTTCAGAGACCAACATCTCGTTCGTAGTGAAGAGCGATTACTTGAGAAAGTCGCTCAACGTATTGCACGATAGCTTCTTCCTCTCTGAATACAAGGTGCTCAACCTCTTCATCTGCGGTGTGGGTACCGTGGGTGGCAAGCTCATCGAACAGATCAAGAATCAGTATGCCGACCTCATGGAGCGCAGCAAGTTGAAGCTCAACGTGGTGGGTATCGCATCTTCCAAGAACGCCATCTTCAATCGTGAGGGACTCGACCTGGAGAACTATCGTGAGGAGCTGAAGGCTTCCGACCCTAGCACTCCAGAGGTATTGCGCGACACCATCCTGGCGATGAACATCTTCAACAGCGTGTTTGTAGACTGTACAGCCAGCAAGGATGTAGCCGACCTCTACCAGAGCCTCTTGGAGCACAACGTGAGCGTGATAGCAGCCAACAAGATAGCCGCATCCAGCGAATATGAGAACTATGAGAAGCTGAAGAAGACAGCCATCCAGCGTGGCGTAGTATTCCGCTTCGAGACCAATGTGGGTGCGGGCCTGCCTATCATCGGCACCATCAACGACCTGCGCAATTCAGGAGACAAAATCCTTAAGATTGAGGCAGTTCTCTCTGGTACGCTCAACTTTATCTTTAATGCCATCTCAGGCGTGGTACCATTCTCTGAGACCGTTCGTCTTGCCATGGAGAAGGGCTATAGCGAGCCTGATCCACGCATCGACCTGAGCGGTATGGACGTAGTGAGAAAGCTCGTCATCCTCTCTCGTGAGGCAGGTTATCGTGTAGAGCAAGAAGATGTGGAGAAGAACCTCTTTGTACCAAACGCATTCTTCAAGGGCAGCATCGACACCTTCTGGAAGAAGTTGCCAGAGCTGGATGCCGACTTCGAGGCAAAGCGCAAGACTCTCGACTTGGAGCACAAGCGTTGGCGTTTCGTAGCCACACTGGACGGCGGCAAGACCTCAGTGGGCTTGCAGGCAGTGGGCCCTGAGCATCCATTCTACAACCTGGAAGGCTCCAACAACATCGTATTGCTCACCACCGAGCGTTACAAGGAGTACCCAATGATGATCCAGGGCTACGGAGCCGGAGCCAGCGTAACGGCAGCCGGTGTATTCGCCAACATCATGAGCATTGCGAACGTATAATGAATAATGTACAATGAATAATGTATAATGAATAATTGTGCATTGTAAATTATAAATTATAAATTGATATGAAGCACATTATCATCCTTGGCGATGGCATGGCCGACCACCCAGTGGAAAGACTGGGTGGCAAGACCCTGCTGCAATATGCCAAGAAACCATATATGGACATGCTTGCCAAGAAGGGCAAGACAGGAAGACTCGTTACCGTGCCTGATGGATTCCACCCAGGCTCGGAGGTGGCAAACAGCTCTATCATGGGCTATGACCAGAACGAGGTGTATGAGGGACGTGGACCATTGGAGGCTGCCAGCATCGGCTACGAGATGGCACCCAACGACTTCGCCCTGCGCTGCAACATCATCAATGTGAACGATGGCATCATCATCACCCACAATGGTGGCAACTTGGAGACGGAAGACGCTGATGTCCTCATCAAGTATCTGAACGAGAAATTGGCGAGCCAGTATCCAGCCGGCATCGTGAAGTTTATCACGGGCATCCAGTATCGCCACCTCTTGATTATCAAGGGCGGCAACAAGTATGTGGATTGCGCCCCACCTCACGACCATCCTAACGAGGAGTGGAAACCGCTCTTGGTGAAGCCTCAGGCAGGCGTGGACGCTGCCCTCCTCGCTGGTCATTATGAGGATGCAGACGGCAAGAAGCTCGACATCACCGACGATGCCTATCGCATGAGTGCCGAGGAGACAGCCAATCTCTTGAACGACTTGATATTGAAGAGCCAGGAGATACTGGAGAGCCATCCTTTCAACCAGGCACGCAAGGAGCGTGGCGAGCGCATGGCAAACATTATCTGGCCTTGGGGAGGCGGTTATCGTCCACACATGCTCACCCTCTCGCAGATGTATCCTCAGATCAAGAAGGGTTCTGTCATCTCAGCCGTAGACCTCATCCGAGGCATCGGCCACTATGCAGGTCTCCGCAATATCATCGTGGATGGAGCCACAGGTCTTGCCAACACCAATTATGAGGGCAAGGCGCAGGCAGCCATCGACGCTCTGAAGGAGGGCGATGACTTTGTATACGTACACGTGGAGGCAAGCGACGAGGCTGGTCACGATGGCGACCTGGAGCTGAAGCTCAAGACCATCGAGAACCTGGACCAGCGCCTCATCAAGCCTATCTTCGACGAGGTGAGCACCTGGGACGAGCCTGTATGCATCGCCGTACTGCCCGACCATCCTACCCCAGTGGAGATTCGCACCCACGTAAAGGAGCCAGTGCCATTCCTCATCTACCACCCTGGCATCGAGCCAGATAGCGTAGAGAAGTATGATGAGGTAAGCTGCGTGAGTGGCGGTTACGGCATGCTGCAGCTGCAAGAATTCATGAATGCCTTTATGGCGATCTATTAAAATCAACGGCTTCATGATAGCCCCCAAAGCTAATCATAAAGTTCAATGTTCAAATCTCAAAGTTCAAAGTAAAAAATGAAATACTATTCAACAAATAAGAAAGCACCTATCGCCGACCTTCACAAGGCGGTAGTCAAGGGATTGGCAGAAGACCGTGGTCTCTATATGCCAGAAATCATCAAGAAGTTGCCACAGGAGTTCTTCGACAACATCGAGAAGTACTCCTTCCAGGAGATAGCCTACAAGGTGGCTGACGCCTTCTTTGGCGAGGACGTGGATGCCGAGTCATTGAAGAAAATCGTCTATGACACCTTGGCATTCGACTGTCCAGTAGTAGAGGTGGAACCTAACATCTACTCTCTGGAGCTCTTCCATGGTCCTACCCTCGCCTTCAAGGATGTGGGTGCTCGCTTCATGGCTCGCCTCTTGCAGTACTTCGTGCGCCAGGAGGGCAAGGAGGAAGTGAATGTGCTCGTGGCTACATCGGGTGATACCGGTAGTGCCGTAGCCAACGGATTCCTCGGCGTGGACGGCATCCACGTGTATGTGCTCTATCCTAAGGGCAAGGTGAGCAAGATTCAGGAGAGCCAGTTTACCACACTCGGTCAGAACATCACTGCCCTGGAGGTGGATGGCGTGTTCGACGACTGCCAGGCATTGGTCAAGTCAGCCTTCATGGACGAGGAGCTCAACAAGCACATGAAGCTCACCTCAGCCAACTCTATCAACGTGGCTCGCTTCTTGCCTCAGGCTTTCTATTACTTCAATGCCTACGCTCGCATGAAGGAGAAGGGCCTTGCCGACAAGCTCGTGATCTGCGTACCTAGCGGCAACTTCGGCAACATCACAGCCGGTCTCTTCGGTCATGAGATGGGATTGCCTATCCACCGCTTCATCGCAGCCAACAATGCCAACGATATCTTCTACAACTATCTGCAGACGGGCGAGTACAATCCTCAGCCTAGCAAGCAGACCATCGCCAATGCCATGGACGTGGGCGACCCTTCTAACTTCGCTCGCATCTACGACCTCTACAAGGGCTCTCACGATGCCATCACAGCCTACATCAGCGGTGCCACATACAAGGACGAGCAGATAGCCGATACCATGAAGCAGTGCTACAACGAGACCAAGTATGTACTTGATCCTCATGGAGCTTGCGGTTATCGTGCCTTGAAGGAGCAGTTGAAGCCAGGCGAGGTAGGTGTGTTCTTGGAGACCGCCCATCCTGCCAAGTTCAAGGAGAAGGTGGACAGCATCCTGGGTAGCGACATCGAGATACCAGCTCGCCTCGCCGAATTCATGAAGGGTGAGAAGAAGAGCATCCAGATGACCAAGGACTTTGAGGCATTCAAGAAGTTCTTGATGAACGAGTAAACTATACAATGAAAAGCCTTTCTCTCTCTTGGGGGAAGGCTTTTCTCTTTTTGATCATATACTTTTTTAATAAAACGAGAAAGAAATTATGAAGATAGTAATATTAGACGGTTACGCAGCCAACCCTGGCGACTTGGATTACCATTTGCTGGAAGAGCTAGGCGAGGTGGTGGTTTATCCCCGCACCTCTGACGAGGAGAAGGTGGAAAGAGCCAAGGATGCAGACATCATCCTGCTCAATAAGGTGCAGATAGATGCCGACACACTGGCGCAACTCCCTAACCTCAAATACATCGGCATCCAGGCCACAGGCTTCAATGTGGTAGACATCAAGGCTGCCAAGGAGCGTGGGGTCATCGTGACGAATATCCCTGCCTACAGCACCGATAGCGTGGCTCAGCAGACCTTCGCCCTCATCCTGGCGGTTACCAACCGGGTGGAGCACTACACCCAGGAGAATCGCAATGAGCGCTGGGCTTACAACAAGGACTTCTGTTATTGGGACACTCCGCTGATGGAGCTTGCAGGCAAGAAGTTTGGCATCATGGGCTTGGGAAATATCGGCATGAAGGTAGCCACCATCGCCCGCGACTTTGGCATGGACGTGTATGCCTGCACCAGCAAGAATGCCTCCGACCTGCCCGATTGGATCACGAAGGTGCATAAGGACGGTCTGCTAGCCGTGAGCGACATCCTCTCCCTCCACTGCCCATTGGCAGATGACACCTATCATTTCATCAATGAGGAGAGTCTGCAGAAGATGAAGGACACCGCCATCTTGGTGAATACGGGTCGTGGACCATTGGTGGATGAGAACGCCGTGGCAGCTGCCCTGCATGCCGGCGAACTGGGTGCCTACTGTGCCGACGTAATGGAGCAGGAGCCTCCACAGAAGGAGAATCCGCTCTTTGGCGAGCCAAATGCTTACCTTACCCCTCACATCGCCTGGGCTACCTACGAGGCTCGTGAGCGCCTCAACAAGCAGGTGGCAGCCAATGTGAAGGCATTTATCGAGGGAAATCCGATCAATGTCGTGAATGCATAAAAATTTAGAATTATATAAAAAACGCAGAATGCAAAAGCATAGCATTCTGCGTTTTTTTATCTCCTTTTTACTAAAACATAAATAATGACGGGAGCACCGAAGAGCGGGGTCACGGCATTGAGCGGGATGATGCCGCCTCCTGCTGGCAATACGCAGAGGGCATTGCAGAGCAGGGCGATGGCGGAGCCCATGAGCATGGTGAGGGGCAGGAGCTGACGATGATTGTCGGTACGGATCAGGAGGCGCACGATGTGGGGCGTGGCCAGGCCGATGAAGGCGATGGGACCGCAGAAGGCGGTGACCACGGCTGTCAGGAGGCCTGTTACTACAAGCAACAGGACGCGCAGTCGGCGGATGTTGAAGCCCAGATTCTCGGCGTATTGCTCGCCCAGGAGCAGGGCGTTGAGGGGCTTTACCAGCAGGAGCGAGAGCAGCAGGCCGATGAGGGTGACCGTGGCGAAGTAAGGCACTTCCGTCATCGACACGTTGCCCATATTGCCCATGCCCCATATCATGTACGACTTCATGCCCTCTGCCGAACTAAAGAAATTCAAGAGTGAGATGCCGCTGCTCGCCAGATAGCCCACCATGATGCCGATGATGAGCAGCACCACTTGATTGCGCACCATCGCCGAGAAGAGGGTGATGATGCCCATTACCAGCATGGCTCCGGCGAAGGCGGAGATGAGGATGGCTAGGAAGCCACCGATGGTCAGTCCGTCCAATGACAAGAAGCCGCCGATGCTGAAGCCTGCGATAGAGATATTGCCGCCGAAGGCGAGCATCACCACCGCCACAGCCAGTGCAGCTCCGCTGCTGATGCCGAACACGTCAGGCCCCGCCAGGGGATTGCGGAAGGCAGTTTGCAGCAAGAGTCCGCTCGTGGCGAGGGCTGCGCCTGCCAAGAGGGCTGTGATGGCATTGGGCAAGCGGGATTCCATCACGATGTAATGACTCATCGACTCGATGGTCTCATTGGGATAATAGGAGTCTGCCGGGGTCATATCTACCCCTGGGTGCGCCAATATGCTCAGCACCTCCCTCAATGGTATGCTCACGCTACCCCACGCCAGGTTGGCAAAGAACAAGGCTACGATGGCTAGAGCCAAAAACACTGCTACTATCGTTGTTTTCTTCATGAATCTCTTCTTAAACATTTGGTTCTACTTCCCAATGACCACTACGACTACTACCAATATATCGTATATTTGGTATAGAAGCTAAATGGCGTCTTACTGTCCTCACAGTCTTCCCTGACTTAATTGCCAATTCCTTTGTTGTTATTTGTGGATTCTTCAATATACTTCTAATCAGCCATTTATCTAAATCATTTTGGGTGACATTTTGGGTGACATTTTGGGTGACATCTTGGGTGACATCTTGAGTATCATCTGTCTCAACATAGTTAACCTCTACATCTGGATGAGCCTCACACCACTTCAATATCATATTAGGGAATGTCACCGTAAACTGCGCACGGTCAGAGAAGAAGGTTGGCAACAGTTCTTCACTATAATAAGGCAAAGCCTTGATGGGGCCTAAGATTTTCCCCATGCCAGACCCCTTTCGTTCCATATATCCCAACTGAGCAAATATATCAGCTATGACAGGATTGCGTCTCACAGAAGGAATATCGGCTAAGTTCATTTCTTGAATGAGTCGTCCCTCAGGCATCGCTCCAGGAGAATAAATCACCATTCTGTCATCATACATATCTACGTGTATTTCACTGCCTTGTATCAGATAATCTCTATGAGCCAAGGCATTGACCACTACCTCCATCACGCTGCGCTCCATATATTCAGGCACCTCTACACGCTGCATAGGTTCCTTGTACCAGATGGTACGCATATTTCGACGAATAAAAGCCATCGTATCTTCTAGGAGAATAACTAGACTACCTGTTATTTCTGTACTGTCCAAGGCATCTATTGTACCAGAAGCCTTGGTCGTTCCATTCCATCTCGTACAAAACACCCTACTCTGTCTAATCGGGCACTCGTCAGCCATCAGCAAACCTGCATTGGTAAGTATGCCTTTAGCATCCACCAAGCTGAACGAACGATACAATTTGCCATCAAAGCTTGTACCATTCCAAGCATAATAGCGACTACGCAGTTTGGTAAAGGCATAGTCATCAAAAGATTCATCGCTAGGGCGAGCATCAAAGGATGAATTTCTGCCACGCAGCACCAGTCTTTTATGCTCCGTAGCATCAGCCACAACCGATTCATTTCCTATTCTAACGTAGGTTTCCAGCATACCATCTCCCATATAATAATAAGGAGTTTCATCACCTTGCAACACATGAAGTATAAGAACTTCCTTCCCCTCTACTTGCTCTATCTTCATCACAATTTGAGGCACAGGATCTATTCGTTCTTTTATCTTCTGACTGATAAACTCCGAATCACCCTTGGCATCAGCTATACCCACAACGCTATCATCGTCGGCTATGCCGAATATCAGGCAACCGCCTACGCCATTGGCAAAAGCACATACACTTTTCAACCAGCTCTTCACCTTGCGGCGTTCCACTTCCTGTTTTTTATCGTATTCCGTGGTCTCGCCAATGTATCTTTTGATGTCCATAGCCTTTCTTAATTCTTCATTAATATTTCTTATAGAATCTGAGTTTGCCAAACTTATCTCCTGCTTCTGGATGCGAGAGGATGATGAACTCTCGGAGCAATATCTCGGGATGGAAACTGGTGAGTTCGAAGTATGGCTCACAGCTGGTATCGGTCTCGTAGATGTTGCCAGATTGGAATGCTTTCAGAGCCTGATAGCCTTGATATTCAGCTAGAAGATCCTGCTTGGTTAAAGCATTTCCGCCGAAGTATTTGAATGTCCAGACATCTATCTGGTTGCCCTTGGCGATGATCTGTTCGGGGCTCATGGAGAGACTGCCGCTGTGCTGATCGTCGGCGAAGATATACTTGGCGTGGGCATCACGCAGCAGGATGCCCATGGTGCTCTTGCCGCCCGGCACATACCATACATTGCCCGTCTTGCGCTCGGTGAGGATGGAGAGACCCAGTGGCAACTTCGCAGCCTCCGCCTTCAGCTGGAGATACTCCTTCTCGATGGCAGAGAACAGAGAATCAGCCTTCGAACTACCCAATAGCAAGCCATATAGCTTGATCCATTCCGCCCTGCCCAGAGGCGAGGTCTCCATATAGTCGGCAGTCTCGATGATAGGGATGCGGAGCTTGTCTAGCTTGCCATATCCGCCATTGTTCTCGAAGGGCGAGATGAGGAGAGCCTCAGGATGGAGGGCGATGATGCGCTCGATATCCGGCTGCATGCTGGAGCCGCAGTCCATGATAGGATGGGCTACCTTGGCATCAGCCTGCGCCCTACTCTTGATGTCAGGGATATTGATATAGTCCTTGTCGCACACGCCCGTGATGGCATTCTGGCAGCCCAGCTCGGTGAGGAGCTGGCAGTGAGGGGCGGTGAATACGAGGTTGCTCTCCAGCGGTGTGCGCACGGTGTCGGTCTTCACGCCCAGGGTGGCAGCCGCCTTGCCGTTGCCATGAGCCTGCCCTGCGAGCTTAGCCATGGTGGCATCTCCCTCCTTGCCCTTAGGCACCAGGATGTAGCGATGCAGCTCCGTGCCCTCCTTCCAGGGGTTATGCACCTTCACTTCCGTATAGCCCTGCTCATCGTGGCTCACGATGGTGAGCAGCTGTGCATACTTCATCTGGAGGGTATCTCCCCCCTCCTCCATTCCTGCCGCCGTCTTACCGCCCTGGCAAGAGAGCAATCCCAGGCTGCTAATCATCAGGATAGCCATCCAAGCCATCCCCATTCTATTTTGCATTCTCATTTATCTCTACGATTTTGTTTCTATTGGGCAAAGATACAACTTTTTCCCCAATTCCGCCCCCTTCTTCTATTAAAAATTATCTTCTCTTCTTCCCAAACAATTCAGAATGAGTACCAAGTCTTAACAAATCAATGACATCACCATCAATCCAAATCAATAAATAGTCGTCTTCTACATGACATTCCCAACACCCCTTATAATCCCCTTTCAGAATGTGAGGGTCATTCTCTTCCGGAATAGACTTTCCTTCAACGAGTAAATCTAGAATACCTTTCAAAGCTTCAACCTTCGCAGGATTGTTTTTATACTTTTTAAAGTCTTTTTTGAAGCGACTTGAATAGTGTAATCTTTTCATGCTTTCATCAAATCATTCATCAGCTCGTCGACACTATCATAGACTTGCTCTTTAGCCCATTGCTCCCCTTTGTCGTAAGCTTTTTTCCAAGCCTGCGACTCACTGATAGCCTCTTTAGTTTCCTCATTAGGCTCATAGACGATTTCGTTCTTCTTAGGCTGACATTTCTTGGCTAGACTTGCCACATAAGCATTAACTTTACCCACAAAATCATCTATACTATAGCCTATAGGGACATTTAATTGTAAATTTACTGTCTGCATAATACTTATATTTTTTCTATTTCTGATGGCAAAGATACAACTTTTTCCCCAATTCCGCCCCCTTCTTCTATTAAATAATACTAATTATCTAATATCTTGAAATATTTCTTGCAAAAAGGTGTAGAAGATTCGAGAATTTTTTGTAACTTTGCGCCTAAGGAGCTTTTCCTCTCGTATGAGTCCTCAAAAAGCTTAAACCGATAGTAAGGTCTCCTTCATAACCTATTAAAGAAAGGGGGCTTTCTATGGACTCGTACGCCAACGTACCACAAGACATACTGACCGCCTTTCAGGCAGCCAAAAGCTGCCTTGAAACGCTCGAGGACTTCTCGTACGACTTCCCTTGGGAGGTCGATGTTGAGGTTTCCGACATAGACGAAAGCACTTGCCTTCATCTATGCCTAGACTTCAAATCGGCTTGCGTTTCGCTCCAAAAGATACATCTCAGCCTCTCCGAGATTGCGAAAAATTACAACAATTCTTTCGTTACCGACTATCCCCTTTTCTTCCCGATGTATAAGGAACAATACCAGATGTTGATGACCGAGGATGCCCTCCGGATGATTCATAAAATGGAGGAGATGGCTGGCAGGGCTGGCGATGGAGAGATGGCTGCCAATGCCGCCCTGCCCCCTGCCCTGGCGAGGCTCTGCCAAGAGGTGGGCGCGCTGGAGGAGCTGACCCGCCATATCCTAGCCCTCTGCCAGAATACGATGGACAGGGAGAAGCGACTCAGGCAGAACCCCAAGAGGTGCGTGAAGATGCTACAGCAGGTGATAGAGGAGGCTACAAGAAACCAGCAGGGAGTGATCCAGATGTACCAGCAGATGGGCAGCAGCGTGATGCCGAAACCCCAGCCCGACGGCAAGCCGATGATGAGCGAGGTGATGAAGCAGTATGGGAGCCTGGAGGAGTTTGCCTGCGCCCAGCTACACCAGTTTTCGATGAACGACGTGAACACCTACGTGGTACAGAAAGCACTGATGGAGAGCCGGATGCAGGGGCTCACCGAGGAAGAGATGCTCTGGTGGGGAGAGGAGCCCGAGATGGCCCGAAAGGTGCGCTACGTGATAGAGCACCTGGACGAGCTGGACGTGGAGAGCAAGATGAGCGCCAAGGCGAGCAAGGCTGGCAGCAAGCACCTGATAGACGCCAAGTCCCTCTACATGCTGATGAAGTGGGCTCATCTGGCGGATGCCACCACCCAAGTGTCGGTGCCAGGATTCTTCCGATACTTCAGGAGTGTATACCGGGGGCGGCTGGAGCTGCCATCCGCATCCAACTACCATAAATATAAGAGCAAAAACTCGCCCCAGGAGTATCAGCAGTTCCTGCAGAAGATAGACCAGTTGCTCCAAAACAGGAAGCAGAAAGCCATTCAAGTGGCACTGCAAGCCGAAATTTGAGCCCCGAAATACCGAAGCGGAGTAGATATTTGATGATTTTTCCCCCACTGGAGTGGATGACACGGAGTAGATGTCATCCACTCTTTTCGTCTACTCCAGCCACTTTTCATCCACTCCCCCATGGCGAGTGCATACACTCGGGCGGTGGGAGTGGACGGACAGAGCCTCCTGCGTCCACTCATCCCCCACAAGAGTAGACGACCCATCGCCATCCCGTCCACCACATCCACCGCGCACCATCTACTCTCCTCATATCCAGCCACTTCACACTCCAAGAAAGCCTCTACCAAAAAGTTTGCGCATTCTCCATTTTCCCCTTATCTTTGCACCCAGGAAATCCATTCTCGATGGCATAGCTACCCATCGCCCTCTCCCCCCAGCTGCCTTAACCCAAAGGTCTCCAGCCAGGGAGGAAGGACCACTGGAGGATGGATGATACCGCCCTCGGACAGACTCAGTCTTGAGACCCTGATATCACTGACCGGGAAGAATAAGAACATGAGAAATAATAGGACAAAAGATTCCATTAAGAATAAACTTGTAGATTGGTTTAAAATGCCAGCCGACCTCTTGGAAGACCCTCGCATCGAACAGCTCATAGACAATGAAGGGATGAAAGGATTTGGACTCTACATAGCCATCATCTGCCGCATATATGGCAAGCGTAACAAGAGTATCACTCTAAAGCAAGTTCTCGCCATCAAGGAGAAGGGATGTACTAAGCGTACACTAGAGAAAGTTATCCATGACTACGAACTATTCGACATTGATGTTTACGACCATGTAACTTCTCGCATCGACTATCTATATTTCTACGACTTGCAGAGTACAAAGCTAGCCACATCTTCCGAAGATGAAGAAGCAAGAAAAGAAGAATCAGATAACAATCAGATTGGAATCAGATTAAAATCAGATTGCATCCCACCCCCCGCGTGCGTACCTATTAAGAAGGAGAAGGAGAATAAGAAGAATGATTATCATCATTCCAAGAAATCTGATGATGGTGATGATTCCATGTCACAGAAGAGAGAGGAGAAGTCGCAGCCTTCCGTCTATCGCTCCGAGCAGCTGCCCCCTGTGCTGATGGACCCCATCCAGTACCTGCGCTCGCTGCCCCTGCAATCTGCCTGGGCGGAGGCGCTGCTACAGTCATTGGGCCTCTCCAACCCCATCCTGCGCCAGCTGGTGATGGGCCAGTGGGAGGAGACCAAGGCATTCCTAGCCCTGCACATGGCAAGCCAAGACAAGGCGGCGCTCCTGCTCTCCGAGCACGACGTGAAGCGATACTTCACCAATTGCCTCAACAACCCCACCACCGCCCGCAAACTGCAAGAGCACCTGGCCGCCCAGCGTGCCAAGGAGCAGGAGATGCAGCAGCAGGAGATGCGACGGCTCATGGAGAGTTAGGAGTTAGGAGTTAGGAGTTCTTGATCCTAAGACAAAAAAAGTAATCATAAATTTCAATTTTCAAATTTCAATTTTCAACTTTCAAAATATGAACAAGACATATCACATCATGATGCGCCAGCTCGGCATCAAGCTGGAGGGCGCACGCAAGGCACAAGCCAAGAGCGGCAGAAACGATGAGTGCTACTACACTTTCTGCCCCTGGTGCCACCACCTGAGACAGAAGAATGAGCACAAGAAGCAGAGAGAGCTGGCCCTGAACCTCACCACGGGCACCTACCACTGCTTTCACTGCGCCAAGGAGGGAAGAATGGACTCCGACCAATACATAGAGAAGAAGGAGGAGTATCTCGCATCCCGAGACACTCACCCCCTATCCCGCACCAGCTACAAGCTGCCCCAGATCAACCGCTCAGCCCCGGGCCAGCAGTACAGCGACGGCATCGACACCCCCTTCTCGCCCGATGTGCTCAGCTACCTCACCCAGCAGCGAGCCATCCCCCTGGAGGTGCTCCACCAGATGCGCGTGGGCGAGAGCCTGATGAAGAGCGCGAAGTGCAAGGAGAAGTACGAGCACTGCATCGTGTTCAACTATTACGAGCAGGGCACGCTCATCAACCAGAAGTTTCGCTCGCTCGAGAAAAACTTCCTGATGACGCAGGGCGCCGAGCTCATCCCCTACAACATCGACGCCATCCTGGGCACGGAAGACGTGATCATCACCGAGGGCGAATTTGACACCCTGGCCCTCGTCGCCGCCCAGCTGTCCCACGCCATCAGTATGCCGAGCGGAGCCCAGGGAGGCACCTCGTGGATGGACCGCTTCTACGACCTCCACTTCGAGCCCAAGGAGCGCATCTACCTGGCCACCGACATGGACGCCCCCGGCATGAAGGCCGCCGAGGAGCTAGCCACCCGTCTGGGCCCAGAGCGATGCTACCGAGTCATCTTCTCGCCCGACTGCAAGGACGCCAACGATGAGCTCATCCGCCACGGAGCCGAGGCCCTCAGGCAGCGCATCAAGGAGGCGCAGCCCCTGCCCCTGAAGGACATCAAGCTGCTGCCCGACATCGAGAAGGAGCTGGACACCTACTACGAGCTGGGACCGCAGGAGGGCGAGCACACGGGCTGGCTAAACCTGGACCAGGCAGGCATCTCATTCGGCCTGGGGCAGCTAGCCCTCATCACGGGCCGCACGAACGATGGCAAGTCGGAATGGCTCGACGAACTGGTGCTCCGACTGATGCTGCGCACCGGATGGCACACCGCCTACTGGAGTCCCGAGAACACCCAGCTGGACCACTGCCAGAAGATCATAGAGAAGCTCTGCAACCGCCAGCTGAAACACCAGGGACAGACGGGCGTGCAGCCCGAGATGTACCAGATGTGCAAGCAGTGGATGGCGGAGAACATGGCGTGGATAGACCTGCGATCCAGCGAGCAGAAGCTGAAGACGCTGCTGGAGAAAGCCCAGTCATTGGTGCGCAAGATGGGCATCAAGCTGCTGGTGGTAGACCCCTTCAACTTCATCGAGAAGGAGAACGGCGCCTACATGAGCGAGAACGCCTGGGACAGCCACGTGGTGGGCACGCTCCGCGACTTTGCCATGGAGCACCAGCTGCTCATCTTCCTGGTGGCACACCCCCGCAAGGTGGAGATGCAACTGGACGGCCGCAAGCGCCGCATCACGATGGAAGACATCTCGGGCACCGCCGACTTTGGCAACAAGGCAGACTACTGCTTCTGCGTGGACCGTGACGATGAACGCGGGGTGGTAACCGTGAGCATAGACAAGGTGCGCCGCAAGATGTATGGATCCAAGGGCAAGCAGGCATACTTCTGGTACAAGAGAAACTGCGGCCGCTACGTGCCCTGCGAGCTGGACGCCACCACCCATAAGCCCGTATGGAACAAGGACCCCAAGTATGAATACCACATCCAGAACTCCCACAGCAATGAGATGTGGCTCAGGCAGCCGGACCTCTTCGGGCCCGTCGAGGCGATAGAGCTTTAGGCACGGATTACACGGATTTTTTTCCAAAGCATGAAGAGTAATCATAAATTTCAAATTTCAACGTTCAAATTTCAAAATAAAAATCAGATGGACGAACTCAAGGAATTTCAAATCAGAGTATACGGCAAGCAGGAGCTAGCCATGCTCTACCTGCCCCACCACACACCGATGGCAGCCAAGAATGCGCTGATGCGCTGGATCAACGGCGACCAAGAGTTGCTGCAGAAGCTCAAGACTGCGGGCTATAAGCCCCTGCAAAAGACTTTCAATCCCAAGCAAGTGCACTTGATATTAGAGTATTTCGATGCCCCTCCAGGCTACATCGAACTATAAAAAGAGCCCTTTCGAGCCCTAAAAAAGACTGCCAAGAGCCATATTTTCCGCCATCGCCCTCCTATCGCACACCTATCGGATAGCACCCTTGGCGGAATGTAGTATCTTTGCATCGTGATTAGGAAGAACCTACTCTCCCTGCCTCCCGACGCAGCTGCCACCACTACGAGGACATAGCCTGCACCACATCGAGGACGCATTCGGAAATGCATCGAGGATGCATCGGCCGAGACATCGAGGATGCATTTCCCACGACATCGAGGATGCAGCTGCCTCTACATCGAGGATGAAAATACTGGCAGCGCCGGCGATGACACGCCGACGGCAGAAGGAGCACGGGGAGAGGAAAGTTCGAAAGAGTTATGAACCCAAAAATTTTAAAAAACCTAAGAAGTTATGGCATTAAAAGTAAAAGCTAAGGAAAGCAACGTAGCTTTCGAGAAGAACAAGCAGAAGTGGGCTTACGTATTGACTGCCAACCTCTACAATCGACTGGACGACGACAAGGTAGTGGCAGAGGCTGCCGTGAGAAGCGGACTGCCTAAGCCAGTGATCAACGCCGCATGGGGAGCCATCGGCGAGGTGATCAAGGCATGGGTCACCGAGGGTCACTCAGTGGCTATCCCAGGCCTGGGCAGCCTCCGATTTGGACTGAAGAGCCAGTCGGTGGCCGACGTGAACAAGGTGAGCTCCGACCTCATCAGCCGTCGCTACATCATCTTCACCCCTAACGTGGAGATCAAGCAGGAGCTCAACTCCACCAGCATCAACATCACCTGCTACGACCGCACGGGCAAGGTGGTGAAGCAGGTTACCTCTACCGACGACCCTGACAAGGACCCAGACGGCAATGGAGGCGGTTCCAGCACTGGCGGCACCACCCCTAACCCAGGCGAGAGCTCAGGCAACGTGGGCCTCTAGAAGAGAGGGGGAATCATAACCCCCTCTCAAAAAAAAACAAGAAGTATAACCCTTAAAACCCCAACAAATATATGAAGAAAGAAACCTGGAAGAACATCATCAACCTCATCGTAACCATCCTCACCGCCATAGCCACCACGCTGGGCGTGAGCAGCTGCACGGGAGCGATGTAGGGAAAAGTAAAAAGGTAAAAAAGTAAAACCCAAGAAACTAAAAACCACAAAAAAGGCGCCCACATCCCCCCAGAGAGGGGGATAAGGAGCGCCTTACCTTTTCAGTTTCCTAACATGCCCTAGCTTTCGCAGATTATAGTTCTTGCAACCACTTTCTGCCAGACTTAGTATTAAGCCATAAAGCTATCGCAAGTGCTTGATATCCCAGTCATCTATCGTTCTGTCATTGGCAGAGAAGTTGATGGCTATCAGATACTTCTCTCTTCTGTCATCAGCGAAAGCCTGGGCATACTGCTTGCTTATCATCTGCTGCATGGCCACATCCGTGGTCTTGGCGTATTTCAACTCGAAGATGTAGATGCTCTTCTGGGTTCTGAGCAGCAGGTCTATTCTGCCATTGCTAGTGATATGCTCCGCCACCACATCGGCTCCCAGCATCGTAAAGATGGTGTAGAGCACTGCCTGATAGTGACGCTCATTGTTATTGACAAGCGTGTAAGGGAACTTATTGTAGAAAGCCTTCAGATGGGGCATGAATGCTTCCATGTTTTCTGTTGCTCCCATCAGGGTGTCTGTATATGCCACAGCCAACTGGTCGCGCTCTCCTGCATCGCTCGGAGCATAATAATGGTAGAGACTGTCGGAGAATCCTCGGCGCACTTCCTCGTTAGGGAACCCCAGATGGTACATACGGCGGCGAGCATCATAGCTCTTGATGGTGAGATAGCCGCTCTGATAGAGCACGGGGATGGGGTCGGTGAGCTTCTCTGTGGGCACGTCGAAACGGCTCTCCGAAGCCCAGATGTCTTCGAGCTGGAGCATGTCCATGCCCTTCTGCTGGAGCAACTCGATGAGGAAAGTGGGAGTGGCGGAAGAGAACCAATAGCTATTAAACCGCTTGTCGTCCAGCGCATTGATGATGCTGTAGGGATTGTATACACCCTCGCCCTTGGCACTGAAGTGATAGCCATCATACTGGCGTTTCAGCTCCTCCACTGCCTCCTCTTGGGTCATCCCATTGCTCTCAGCCATGTCTTTGATGCCATCGCCGAAGTATTGGATTAGCTCAGTCTCCGTGATGCCACATACGTTGGCATACTCATCTTTCATGGTGAGAATCTTGAGATTGTTGAGCTCGCTGAAGATGCTGAGCTGGCTAAACTTGGAGATGCCTGTGATGAAGACGAATCTGAGCTTGGCCTCTTGCAACTTGAGTGGGCTCATGAAGTCACGAGTCACTTCCTTGATTTCCTTTTGCAGCTGCTCATTGCCCATGGCATCGTGCATGGGGGCATCATATTCGTCGATGAGCACCACCACCTGCTTGCCTGTCTGGCTGTAGGCGGCATCTATCAGGTTCTTGACCCTGACGCTATATACATCAGCCATGTCCTCATCCACCGAGAGTCCGTATTGCTTCTCATAGCCTTGCAGCACGGCATCTAGCACAGCATGCAAATTCTTGAGTCTGAAATACTTGCCCATGCTCAGGTCGATGTGGATGACGGGATAGGCGGTCCACTCCTGCTCCAGCTGCATGATTTCCAAGCCCTCAAAGAGTTCCTTTCTGCCCTCGAAGTAAGCCTGAAGGGTGGTGACAAACAAAGACTTGCCAAATCGCCTAGGGCGACTCAGGAAATGGTACTTGGCGTAGTGAGCCAACTTATATACATAAGCTGTCTTGTCGGCGTAAAGATAGTTGCCCCTCTTTATCTCCGAGAATGTCTGTATGCCCAATGGATATTTCTTTGTTGTCATAATGCTCTGATATGTAATTCACATTTGGCAGCAAAGTTACGAAAAACTTTCGTAACCAACAAACATTTAGCCGGAAAAGTGAATGTTATCTCTCGGCGCAAGAGATTTAGCTAGGCAAATCCATCAAAAAAGGCGCCCACATCCCCTGAGAGAGGAGATGAGGAGCGCCTTACTCATTTTTGTATATATTTGGATTGAATCAGTGAGTCATATCCTAAAAAAACATGGAGGGGGTTACTTTACTACCACCTTGCGAGTAGAACCATCGCTCATGCGAATGATGTTGATACCCTTCTGAGGAGCCTGGATGCGCTTACCATCGAGTGTGTAGCGAGCCACCTCACGAAGCTCAATCAAGTTGCCGGCTGGATGAGAGATACCAGTAGTAGGCTTCTCTGCGCCCAAGTTGTCAATGCAGAAGTAAGTAGGAGTGTTGATGCCATAAGAACCAACGTCGGTGCTCTCGAAGGCATAGCTCAATGACACGACCTTACCCAGAGAAGAGAGATCCACGTAGGTCCAGTCCTTCACGATATAATGCTTAGATGCATCCTCTGAGCGGAAATCAGCGAGATAGAAATCCACGGTAGAAGTAGTTTCATCTGCCTTCTTGCCAGTGAAAATCACCTTGAAGTAATCGCCTGTGGCAAACTTCTTGGCATAGCTATCGCCATTCTCCATAGAGCTAACGGCATAGGCATTGTTGGTGATGTAGCAACCATTCACGTTCTCGCCATCGGCAGAACCCTTTACGGTGATGGTGCCGCCAGAGTAAGCCACGCCAAACTGGGCTGAGCCATCCACGCCATGACCTACAGAGGAATTAAACTGATCTACCAAATAAGTGGCAGAAGAGAAATCGGTCGATGTGCTCTTAGAATAGCCCATGCCTGTCCATGAACTATAAGCGGCATTGTAGCTATTGCTAAACTCGAAAGAGCCACTCTGGATAGTACCTACCTGATTAATCATATCCCACTTTCCAACCTCTTCCTTGGCATTGCTGGCAGGGCCCATCCAATAGTTGGCACCCTCTGCTGTCTGAAGGTCTTCGAATGTAGCCACCTTAACCTGTGCATTGACAGCAGCAGGCATACTCAACACGACAGCCAAAGCTGCCACTGAAATCTTGTAAAAATGCTTCATAATCTATACTTTTTTATTTTTATAATGAATATTATCTCTTAATATTAATAATGTACGGGTACATTAATTTATATATTGCATCATCATTGGATATGCAAGTCTTCGGCACCCGTTACCTCGGTGGATGTCTCGCCCAGCCAGCCACACGTCTGGTTCTCTGCCGAGTACACCCTCACGAAGTCCACATGGTCCAGATGCACAGGCTTGCGATGGCTATCCACCGCCCAGCCGATGTCGAAGCTGCATCCCTCACGGTCGTTATTGCCCAGATTGTCCACGTATCCATAGCGGAAGGCAAACTGAACCCAGTAAGGGTTTTCGGCCGTACCCAGGTTAAATCCGTTCTTAGGCAAGAGCGTGCCGCTGAAATGGAGCGGACTTTCCAGCCACAATGGGAAATACTCCTGACTGTGGAAGTTGTTGCGATATACATAGCCCGATGCCCCCTGATTGTCGGTCCATGGCACATCTTGCATCGATGCCTTCTCGTAGGTTATCTCGTAGCCATATACCACCTTGCCCATGCTGTCCACATCCGCCGAGCCCGAGAGCTCATACCATGGATCGTCGGGCAGGCCATTGCCATTCACATCCTGCGCTACCATCACAATGCCTGGCTCGCAGCTGCCCCCCTTCTTGCCCTGATATTCAGAGGCATTGAAGGTATTGCCCTTGATGAGCAGGTCACGCTCGCCCTCCACATTCTTCACGCTGTGGTCGAAATGGAAGGTGATGTATCCACCATAGCCACCGAGCGAAACCAGTCCACCCTTGTCGCCCGCTATCGCATCGGTACACTTCTGGGCCATCGCCGCTGCATCGTCGCCCTCCTCATACTGAGGCAACGCATTGACAAACTGACCTGGGGCGGGCCTGTACTCATCCACCGCCTGGATATACTTGCTATAGGCAGGCTGCGGCTCATCGGGTACGGATGGAGAATCCGCCATCTGAGGCTTGCGATACACAAAAGCTGCATGCCCTGGGATATCGCCCGTCCACACACGCCAGTCGAAGGAGCCATCCGCCCAGAAGTGGAGCAGCTCGCCACTCGACACATAGTTCTTGGCATCCATCACATAGAAATCCTTCTGCTCAGGGTTCACGATGATACCGTAAGGCAACTCCACGCCCGCCATCTCCGCAGCCGGACTAAGCTGCTGGCTCACCACCCTATGCTCCTTCACATCGATGATGCCCGAAGAGATGGTGTTCTTGCCCGTAAGCTGGCTATACGCCACGCCCAGATAGTAGAGCGAATCGCCCACGATGCACATATCCGAAACCGCCACAGGCAGCTCTCCTCCCTTCACCATACTGCCCTTGCCATCGCTCTGGAGCCAGCAGAGGCGAGAGGGCTCCTGCTGATAGTCGCCACGTGACGACACCCATACCTGTCCGTACTTATCGGCACGCAGGCGATGCAGGTTGGGAGCCACATCTATCTTTTGCTCCTCGCAGAATGTGGCAAGGTCGATGACGCTCACGGTGCGGTCGTAGTTAGGAGCCCTGTAGCCACCACTATTGGCAACATACAGTTTGCCACCCACCACAGCCAGTTCCTCGGGCTGATAACCCACCGTCACCTTATCCACCACCTTTAGACTGAGCGTATCCACCTTGTACACCGCTCCCACCTCGGCATCAGGACGGATGGCCACCGGAGCCACATAGGCACTCACATAGGCATAGCCGCCCTGAAAGGTCAGGTAGCGACAGTTGGGGATGTCTATCTGCGCCTGCTTGCGGCAGGTATAGGCATCAGCCACCTCCACCTTGTTGGAGCAATTAATTACCATCCACAGCTTGCTGCCATACACCTTCACGTCGTTGCCCACATCGCCCAGTTCCTTTACCTCATTAGGGTTAAGCTCCGAGTAGATGTTGCGATGATAGATGATATTGCCAGAACCATCAGCCGAACCCGTGAAAGAGCCAGACAGGTCTAGGTAATCGAGCGTAGCATGATTGCTGCCCATATTGCCCTCACAGAGCACATACATGCCCTTGATATTGCCGCTGCCATCCGCCTTGCTGCCCGTATCCTCGGGCTGCGAATAGATCACCATGTCGCCATCCCGACAGGACGACAACGCCAGCAGCACTACTGCCAACAGCAGCATATCATGTAAAATTCCAAATCTCTTCATTCCTACCCAAATATGAAAAAACATAAAAAATCCGTATTATCCGTGCCTAAAACCTAGAACATCCTCCACTCCAGCGTGAGCATATAGTTGCGCTTGGGCATCGGATAGTTTACGATCACATCATAGTCCTGGCTGAAGATGTTGTTCACATCCAGCCTTGCGCTCCACCTCTTGCCGCGATAGCCCAGGCTCATGTCGTGGGTGTACCAAGGTTGCACATAATTATAGATGATGTTCTCCTGCTGCGAATATCGCTCGCCCGTATAGATGAAACTATAGGAGAAGTCCACCTGGCGCCACGTGATGGATGCCACCGCCGAACCGCTATGCCATGGGATATAGGGTATCTGGCCCTTATAGTAAGAAGTGTGCTCCGAGGTCACGTCCCTGGCATCCTGATAGGTATACTGCAATCGGGCCTTGAGAAGCCAGTCCTTGGCTGGCTGCATCGCCATCTCGGCAGCCACGTCTATACCCACGATGTGCACCTTGCCCAGATTGAGCATCGTCCAGCGAAACTGCTGTCCCTTGGGGTATGCCACAATCTTATCATGCACCGTGTTGTAATACACATCCGCCTGCAAGCGAGCATGGCTCACGAGCCCTCGCTGCCATTGATGCCCCAGCACCATGCCCAAGTCATACTGCAAGGCCGACTCTGGCTGGAGCTGGCTATTGCCCATGTCGGCATAGTAGAGGTCATTGAAGGTAGGCATGCGGAAACTCTTCTTGGCAAACGCCCTCAGGGACAAGTCCTTGGTTGCCGAGAGCGGATAGACATTCACGAAGACGGCTGGCGTAAGGGTATGCACGGAGGGCTGACTCTGCCCCAACTTCACATGGTCCCTCACCACCTGCCCCATCAGCGAAGCCTGCGCCTGCACCCTATCCAGTGTGAGCGCAGTGGCTAGCGACACATAATGGCTCAAACGATGGGGATAAGCAAAGCTCGGCATCGTGGCATCCAGCTTGTTCCACCTGAAATCGTAGCTCAGCGACATGCTCCAGCGAGGCAACAGCTCATACACATTGGCTGTGGAGAGATACAGTTCCTGCTGGCGATAGGCATTGTCTACATGTATCTGAGTCTCGTCATTGTTCACATACCTCGTGTCATAATAGGCATACTTAGCCATTGCCTTGGTAGAAAACCGATTGCCCACCGACCGCTGTACCTGTGCCTGCAGGAAGGTATTGTGATCCCACTGATGCTCGCCCCTGCGCCATACATTGGCTACGATGGCACCCGGTATGCCCCTGCCCGAATGATAGGTGTAAGCCTTCACTCGCCAGTAGCCGTCGTGCATCTCGCCATGCAGGTTGCCCTCCAGGCGGAAAGCCCAGATGTCGCCATTGTGGCGCACGGCTGTAGTGTCATAAGCCACGGTGCCATCCGGCGTTACTCGGCGATACCTAAACTTGTATCTGCCACTCGAGGTAAGCACGCCTGCACTGAGCGAAGAGCTGACATAGTCGGAAATCTTCTGCTCCCACAACGAGGAGAAACGGAAGGTATCGCTCGAACCATACTTGGCCCTGAGCAGCAGCCGATGATGCTCGCCCATCCTGAATCGGGGAGCCTTGGTACGGATATACACCGAGCCAGCATTGCCAAACTCGCTGGCAGGCTGGAAGATGGCACTCTTCTGACCATTGTAGAGGGAGATTTCCTCCACATTATCGAGCGAGAACTGCCCCAAGTCTATCTGCCCATTCTGCGCATTGCCCAGCTCTATGCCATCATAGAAGATACCCAGATGGTTGGTGCCCATGCTGCGGATATTGACCGTCTTGATGCCACCCACGCCTCCATAGTCCTTGAGCTGCAAGCCTGAGAAATAACGCAAGGCATCAGCCACGGAGAGTGCCGACATACGGCGCAACTCCTCGCCTCCCAGGGTCTGCGACGGGATGGTTTCGCGCGAGATGAGACTAGAAGTCACCACCACCTCCTGCTGGATGTGGTGCTCGGCATGGAGGGAGTCAGTGGTCTGTGCAGCAGCAGCCATGGGCCATCCTGTAGATGCCACGGCAGCCGCCCCAGGCTGGGCCAATAGCCAAGCCAAGGCAGTGAGAAAGGATGTTCCCAATGTCTTCATTCTGTTCCTTTTACGTTCTAAAATGTATTGCGCCATCCCCAGCCCAATCCGCGAGGCTGGATGGCAGGCACCGCTCCCATATCTGCATGAGTGAGCGATGGCAACGGCAGGTCTTCTGGCTTGCGTCCTCAAAACTCGGGGCAAGCGGTCTTCCCGAAAAAATGTCAGTGACCATCTGGCTTGCCCTAATAAGACGCTTACAGCAGCGCGACTGCTCGGGCTTCTCACCCGATTCCCTTTTAATCACTGCCCACCCCCTCTCTGATAGATGGATGCCTGGAGCGGCACGGGGCTGCAATGAACCAATTGCGGGTGCAAAGGTACGATGAAAAAACGAAAACACCAAATAAATGAGGGAAAAAAGTAAAAGGAGGAGGAGAAAAGAAAAAGGGGAAGAAAAGTTTCGCAACTTCTCTTCCCCAAGCCATAGTAATAAATACCTATGCGCACCCCTTTGGCATAGGATTATTACCCAAACAATCTATTTTGCCTTAATCACACTAATATCATTGAAATCCTATCTGTGTATAAATAGGAAAGCTCATTTCTTCTTAGTCTCATTCTTACAGCAGCGCCACATAGTCGGCCGCTATATCAATCAGCTTCTTGCGACGAGCCACACCGATGATGTAGTGCGCCTCCTTGCTGGAGCAGTGAAAGTGCTTCTTCACGCCCTTCACTAGCTCTTCCTTACTGATGGAATGCACACCCTTGGGGAATGATCCCTGGATGGCCTTCTCGATGTCCGACATCTTATATTCCAAATGCTTCTTGTGGAAATAAGATGAAATAATGATGGTGAAAACGATCACCAGCACTATGATGATAAATAACACTGACTGGCTCATAATCCAATATTTTTCTATTTTAATTCGGTATTCACGATAGTGACTATCGGTATTTCATCGGCAAATATAGCAAAAAATATCGAAACCAAAGCAATTTTCCGCTACTTTTTTTAAAAAAACATCATTTTTCTATCGTTTTTTGCGATAAATGCTTGTTTATTCAAATATTTTGCGTATATTTGCAACATAATAACAACAACTTAACTACACATCTTCGCACTCAGGTGTGCGCATACGTGTACCTATTTAAATAATAAACATAATGCAAGAAACCGTAAAAAAAGTCTTGACGGGCGACTTTAACCGCAAGAAAGCGCTGCTGTTTCTCATCACCGCTTTCTGTACGCTCGTAGTATGGAATCTGCCCATCGACAGCTTTGGCATCGAGGGACTCACCGTAGTGCAACAACGCGTCATCGCCATCTTCGTCATGGCAGTGATGCTCTGGCTCACTGAGGCCATCCCCGCCTGGGCCACCAGCGTTGTCATCATCTTTGTGCTGCTATTCTTTGTCAGCGACTCCGCCTTTGCCGTGATGCAGGGTTCGGAGGGACAGTATGGCGCCCTCTTGGACTATCAGGGTGTGATGGCATGCTTTGCCGACCCTACTATCATCCTCTTCCTGGGCGGTTTCATCCTGGCCATCGCCGCCACCAAGAGCGGTCTGGACGTGCTCATGGCCAAGACGCTCATGGCGCCCTTCGGCCACAAGTCGGAAAATGTGCTCCTGGGCTTCATGCTCATCACCGGCATCTTCTCTATGTTTATCTCCAACACCGCCACCGCAGCCATGATGCTCACCTTCCTCACCCCTGTGTTCAAGTCGCTGCCTCCAGGCGGCAAGGGCAGAGTGGCGCTCACCATGGCCATCCCTATCGGAGCCAACCTGGGCGGTATGGGAACCCCTATCGGAACCCCTCCTAACGCCTTCGCATACAAGGTGCTCAACGACCCTGCCGGACTGAACCTGGGCTTGGGCTTCGGCGACTGGATGATGATCATGACCCCGATGGTCATCCTCATGATCCTCATCGCATGGTTCATCATCCGCAAGATGTTCCCATTCCAGCAGAAATATATCGAACTGAAGATAGAAGGCGACGTGCAGCACAACTGGCGCACAGCCGTAGTGGGAGCCACCTTCTTCCTCACCATCCTGCTCTGGGTGTGCGGCAAGCAGCTGGGCGTCAACGCCAATACCGTGGCCATGCTGCCTATCGCCGTATTCGCCTTCACGGGCGTGATCACAGCCAAAGACCTCAAGGATATAGACTGGGCAGTAATCTGGATGGTGGCAGGCGGATTCGCCCTGGGTCTGGCGATGAACGGCACGGGCCTGGCAGAGGCTGCCGTGAAGAGCATTCCGTTTGGCGAGTTCAATCCACTGGTCATCATGGTGATATCAGGCCTGGTATGCTTCGCACTGAGTAACTTTATCAGCAACACCGCCACCGCCGCCCTCCTCATCCCTATCCTCACCGTGGTATGTGCGGGCATGGGCAGCAAGCTCGATAGCATCGGCGGCACCAGCACCATCCTGATAGGTGTGGCAGTGGCAGCGAGCTGCGCCATGTCGCTCCCTATCTCCACCCCTCCTAACGCCATCGCCTACTCCACTGGCCTTATCCAGCAGAGCGACATGGTGAAGGCTGGAGCCACCATCGGCGTGGTGAGCATGATCATCGGCTATGCCGTGCTCATCTTCTTCTGCCGCATGGGCG
>ERZ1034865.453-NODE-453-length-25705-cov-17.487329_pt1 | contig 25705 bp, 24 predicted proteins | sample MGYA00520632_ERZ1034865 | MGnify/ENA primary metagenome ERZ1034865 (study PRJEB33766, sample SAMN09781738) | gut metagenome | biome: gut microbiome | host: Homo sapiens | place: Madagascar | study: EMG produced TPA metagenomics assembly of the PRJNA485056 data...
ATCTTTTATATTTCCGAAAGAGAAAATTCATCTCTACAAATCATCTCCATCGTCATCTGATGAAGAAGGAAGATCTTTCCATTTTGCTGAAAGGAATTCATCCAAGAATCCGTCGATATCTCCATCCATTACGCCCTGAATATTTCCAACTGAATATTTTGTGCGGTGGTCTTTTACCATTGTGTAAGGCTGGAAAACATAAGAACGAATCTGGCTTCCAAAAGAAATGTCCTTTTTTTCACCTGCGAATTTTGAATTTTCCTTTTCGCGTTCTTCCTTGTAATATTCGTAAAGCCTTGACTTTAAAATGCTCATTGCAGATGCGCGGTTCATAAGCTGGCTACGCTCACTGTCGCAGGCAACAACAATTCCGGTTGGAATATGAGTAAAGCGGACTGCGGATTCAGTTTTGTTTACGTGCTGACCGCCTTTTCCGCCAGAACGATAAGTGTCCACGCGCAAATCTTTTGGGTCGATATTAACTTCGATGCTGTCATCAAGAACTGGGAAAACATAAACAGAAGCAAACGAAGTGTGCCGCCTTGCATTTGCATCAAACGGACTTATGCGAACCAAGCGGTGAACTCCAGCCTCGCCCTTTGTATATCCATAAACATAAGGTCCTGAAATTTTCATGTTGATTGACTTGAGTCCGCCTTCAGCTTCTTCCTGCGAAAGAACTTCAACTTTATATCCATGACGTTCTGCCCATCTTTGGTACATACGGCTAAGCATAAAAGTCCAATCGCAAGCCTCGGTTCCGCCAGCACCAGCATGAACAGAAAGAAAGCAGTCGTTCTTGTCAACTTCATCGCTAAGAAGATTTAAAATGCTTTGATGCTCATAATCGGCTTTTGCTTTTTCGTACTGCTCTTTTAATTCTGACTCAATGCTCTTGTCATTTTCTTCAAGTCCAAGTTCATACAAAGCCTCAAGATCATCAACACGCTGAACCAAATCCTGCCACGGCTCAATTCTGCCCTTTAAAAGCTTAATGTCATTCATTATTTTTGTAGCCTTGACATTGTCGTCCCAAAATCCGGGAGCAGTTGTAAGAGCTTCTTTTTCAGCTATTTTTTTATTGATGTCATCAACGTCAAAGACGCCCCCAAACAGCCGAAACATCTGCCTTCAGCTGTGCGATAGGCTCCTGAAAATCCTCAATCATAATTATCCTCAATTTTTTAATTCTTAGGTCGCGAAGTTCCGTTAAAGCAGCATTTGCGCCATTTTTTCTGTTTCATTTCTGTAATAACAAAAAGTCCGTTCAAGGGAAACTGATAAATTCTGATTTTATCATAGTAGTCAGTAACCCTGTCCAAGTCTTTTTTCAAGGCGGAAAGCTCGGTTTCGTTCAGCTTTAAACTTTCCCAGCAAGAACGCTGAATTTTCTGAAATCCATATCTGGAAAGAATATCCACCATCATCTTGCCGCTATCAAGCCCGCCCGGCTCTATAATCACAGAAATAAACATATATATAATAGAATAAATCAAACGCTAGACATTGTCAAACCGCACCAAATACAAGATCAGGGCAAACGCATTATAAATGTATTCAGCATAAAACTGACTCCTAGTCACGTTTTCCTGATTCAAAATCGCGCAATAATGCGCTACACGCTGATTGTTGCAAAATAACTATAGAATTGCCCGCTCATGCAGCCGCAACAATCAGAGTGTTTTTGCCCCAGGAACCGTTCTTTCGCGCAAACTTTACTTAAATTATTTATAATGCGTTTGCCCTGAATGCAAGATACACTTGAAAATCAGCGGAATTTAGTCCAAAATACAAACATGGAAATTTCAAATTCATTTAGAAAATTTTTTTCATCGGCACTTTTAATTTTTTCATCCTCAATTTTATTTGCGCAAAGCAAACGACCGGTTGTTACAGGAATCAACGCAATTCAGGCCGAAAACGGAAAAATTTCAATAAGCTGGATTCTGCCAAAAAACGATTCAGATTCAATTTCTTCATTTATAATCTACAGAAACAAAAAGCCTTTCACAAGCTACGATCAAATTGAATTCAGTCAGCCTTTGGTAACCATAGAAAAAATTACGGACTCCTACACGGACTCGCCAAGGGACACAAGTGAATATTTTTATGCCGTAATCACAATGATTTCAGAAAACGACAAAACTCAAGGCAACAGTGAAATTTATTATGACGAGCAGCTCGATGGAAAAAAATCGCTTAAAACTGAAACTCCAGTCCGACTTGTGCTTCCGGGAGTAAACGCGACAACCGAAGGAATCAAAGCTTCCGCTGCAATTTATCTTGGACAGCCTTCAATCAAAAAAACTCCTCAAGCAAAAAAAGAATACGAAGACAAAATGCGTGAAATGCCTTTGCCGCTTGTAGACGTTCTTGGGGAAACTTCAAAGCCTGAGGAAACTAAAATCAGCAAAAGTTCACGTAAAAAAATTCAGCCGCTTTTAAAATCAAAAAAAGAACAGACAAAAGTTTTGCCGGTTTATATTTTTGACGAAGACTTGATAAGTCCTGCTGGCGGAGATGAATATCTTTTATTTGAAATCTTACGCACTTCATTTATAAAGAAAAAATATTCGGATTCAATTGACGCGCTGAAAAAATTCCTTGCACAAAACAGAAGCAAGCAAGTTACAGACAGAGCGAATTTTTATCTTGGCGAATCTTACTATTATACTGGAAATTTTCCGTCTGCGCTCACATACTTTCTTTCACTTGAAGAAACATATCCAGAGCTAAGCCGAAAATGGACAGAAAGCACGCTAGATAATTTTTCCGTTGAAACAGAATAAAATGTTTTATGATTTTATGGGCAAACTGAAATCAATCATCGAAGACAACATTCGAACATTAAGATGGGAAAACAAACATGTATGGTAATCCGCGTTGGCAGTGTGCCGATTTTCTTTTATATGCAAGTAATGTCCTGTATTCTTTTTTCGTCTTAAAGTCGTCAGATTTTGTCACGATACCGCTATAACCAAAACACTTTGCAGAAGGCCAGTACATGGACACAAATTTTACAGTCACGACAATTTATTCTGATTATCAGTCCTGATGCGCCCTGATAACTAAAAGTACGTTTGAATTGTTTTTATTAAACTGATTGAATCAAATTATAAAAATGATTTTGCTAAAGCCAGAGAACTGAACCTCTTGCATTCAAAAGTTAAACGCAGGATTCAGAATCCGAAATTTTCCTCACATAAACTTCCGGCTTTTTGGAAGCGTGAATTTTTCCGCAGCGATTCCCTCGATTTTCAGAAGAGCGATTTTGTTTTTGATTCCGCCGCCGTAACCTGTGAGGCTTCCGTCCGAACCAAGAACCCGGTGGCACGGAACAACAATGCAGACCGGATTCCAGCCGACAGCTCCGCCGACCGCCTGCGCGCTCATTTTCTCAAGACCTTTTTTTGCGGCAATTTTTTTTGCAATCTCGCCATAAGTCGTTGTCGCGCCGAACGGAATTTTCAGCATCTCGTCAACAACCAGTTTTCTGAAAGGCGTAAGATTTTCGATTCTGAATTCCGGCGTAAAGTCAGGATTCCGCCCTGAAAAATAAACGTCAAGCCAGCGGCAGGTTTCCGAAATCACAGGAAATGAATCAATGGAATCCGCAGAAATTTTCTTTACCCCGCCGCCTGAATTTTCCGCGTGATTCTTCTCGTCAAACGGATATTCAAACCAAAGCCCGGTAAGAAATTTGCCGTCGCTTTCAATAAAAATTTTTCCGAGCGGAGAAGCGTATTCAAAAATGCATTTCATCTATTCAATCTCAACAAATCCGCCGCGCCAGTCCTTCACGATGTCCGGATGCGACGAAGCGTAAGAAAGGATTTTCCCGCCAAGCCCGGATTTCACGAGCGACTGCACTTCTGAAAACGGAAGCCTGTTCACCGCCGGGCAGGTCGTAGTCAGCGCGACAAAAATTTTTCCGCCGGAAGATTTTCTAACCGCACGCAGCGGCCATATTTTGCAGTCGAACGGCTTTTCCTCCGCAGAAAGAACGCAGCCTTTTTCCGAGTCCAAAAACGGACAGGCAGCCTCCTCGTCAGGACTGTCAGTTCTGTAGCCGCCTGAAAGGTCAACGGTGAACGAATTTTTTCCTACAGGGCGGAAATGCGCAGACGGAAATTTTTTCTCAAGACGATCCTTTGTCTCCAGGTCAAAAAGCGGAGTTTCCCACAGACTCTGGCGGCGGAACGAGCAGCAGAAACGGCATGACGCGCAGTCAGATTTTTTTAAGATTTTTGAAAGCATGGTCACTCCTCCGCTTCACCGTAAAATTTGTCCAGAATGATGTCGGGCTTGTACGAAAGTTTTGCCTTGCGAAGTCCCTCGACTCCCATGTCCTCCTCGCGGTTCAGGTACAGAAAATTTTTTGACTCCTTGGCAAAAAGATTGTTCACCACGGAATACGCTCCGTCCGCCGCATAACCGGAAAGAGCCTTCTCAAAATGAATGTCCAGAACCTGAGGCGAAACCGGACTTGCAAGCGTCATCGCGGCGGGTTTCCTGTCAACGTAAAGAACTCCGCCGCGGATATTAAGTGCGGAATGGAATTCAACAGCTGAGGCTATGCCCTGTTTTTCAAGCACAAGCGCATGGTCGGAATTTCCGCCTGAAGAATTTCTCTCCTCCAGCCACTTTTCTTCTATATAGATGATGTCGCCGGCAATGTCGTTCTGGGGAAAAGTCTTGAATTCCCAGCGGTTCTCGTAAAGCCGCATGAAGCGCGCGATGTGATTTTTTTTCTTGTGGAATTTCTGCCCCGGAAGTTCCGCAAGGTTTTTCGCAAGGTAAATGTAGTCGCTGTCGTTGCGGCCGGAATTCCAGCTGATTTTAATTCGCGGAAAATTTTCTGAAAGGCAGGAATCAATCTCGTTCTTCTGGTCGCGCGTGCAGAGGCAGAATCTGAGCGGCGTTTTTTCCGCGGAACATTTTTCGACAAGAAAGGAAAGCGCGTCCTTCAGTGTGGAATTTTCAGAAACCGCAAGAGGAAATCCGAAGCCGTTCCTGCTGCCGTTCCCGTTGTAACGCCGGAACAGAAATCCGTCCCTGACCAAAAGTTCGATTCCGTATTTGTCCTGAAGAAGAAAAATACTTGCAGGCGCGCTGTCGCTTCCCAAAAGTTTTTCCGCGCGGATATTCTGTCCAAGCCACTCAAAGTCAGAAAGATTCATGCAATAAAAATAATCATAAAGACCGAAGTTTGCAACAGATTTTTGTATAGTGAAAAAAATCTTAGAAAAATTAAAAAAAAACAGCCATGCAAAATTATGCAAAGCTGTTTAATTGAAAGCTAAATTCCGCGCGCTACCATGAGAGTCTGTATGAAACTCCAGGCTCAACTCCATGCGCAGTCGGGATTGCGCCGATGTTCATGCTCAAATCGACGCTGTTGTTCTTGTGATAGAGGAAAGGACGCACGAATCCGTAGGCGATAGATGCGCCAATAATATAAATACCAACATCAACTGCATCATAGGAAAGGCATACAATCCCTACCGCCTCTGCTGCCGTCATCAAAACTCCGTCACCCCAGTGTCCATTCCTATACGAGCCTAATCCCAACAAGATATTCTGAAATCCGATTCCAAGCCTTTCGCCTGCCGTGTAGTCGTTAGCCTGAATCTTTCCGCTAGTGCCGACAACCTTTTTCTTGGTGAGAAGTTCTAATGTCTCGTCGCTTGCAACATTGACTCTGTATGTATCTTGAATTGTGGCTGTTGTAACATCGAACGCCTGTATATCCAAGACATATAAAGTTCCAAGCGGTTTAAAACTTCCAGAAATTACAGTCTGCGCGCCAGTTTTGGCTCCCAGTTGCTGCATTGTCTCATCGCTCACCTCGCCTGAAAGCTGAAAGTTCATCTCCTTTTTTATCACGTCAAGATTTGCACGAGTAACAACCTGAAGTTTTCTAAGCTGAACAATATCTGTAGTCAGCTCGCCAAGCATATATTCAGAAAGCTCATTGTAAGATGATGAAATTCCAAGAATTGCAACCGTTGTTTTGTTTTTTAGCGAAGAAGAAAATTTCTCTGCCGCCTGCGTTAGCGCGTTATCAATCGTAACGCCTTTTGACTGCGAAAAAGAAACTGCAACACTAATCAAAGAAAACATGAACGTAAAAATTATTTTTCTCATTTTCATCTTAGCGAACCTCCGAAGTAATAACGCCAGCCTTATGTGCAGACAACTGGACAACACGGTTTATTTCATCAAGTGCAATCTGTTCTTTTTCAGTTTTTGCCTCGACTTTCCCCATCACAAGCGCAATCTGCTCATCAAGAACGTTGTTGTCAATTCCAAACAAAGCGTAATACCGGTATTCCACAACACCGTCCGCCTTTCTTTTTACCTGAGTCCAGAATGTTGAAAGCCTTTGAAATCCGTTGATTTTTGACTGCGAGAATGCGCCTGTAACAGCTTTTGCCATTTTAATTTTCGCATCATTTGAGTCTTTGTTTCCACTGGCGACAGTTCCAGATTCACGTGTAACCGCCTGCTCAATTCTGTTTGTCATCTCTCCAGATGCCCGGTCGGTTTCAACCCAGATTCTAAGCAAGTCTCTGTCATCCCCATAGCCTTCAACCGCAATCAAAGACTTGTCCTTTGCTTCAGGCAAAGCGTTGAGTTTCTCGTAGTTCTGGGAAGAAACACATTCAACCCAGTCAGGAACGCCTTTACCAAACTCTGAGCCTTGCCAGTCAAGAAGCTCGGTTCCGCTGACTTGCGCAGCAGTTTCCGGTTTTGCTGGCGCCGAAGCGCAGCCAATCACACAGGAGCAAATTAAAGCAGCCCCGGCAATCAAAATAATTTTCTTCATTCTTCTTCCTCCTGAAAAAACTGAGATTTGATTTTTAGAACAATGAATCAAGCAGTTTTTCCTTTAAATCTTTTTCTATTTCAACGCGCGCCTTAGCGTATGCATTGCTCAAATCACGGTGGCCGTATTTTGGATATTGTCTTGAATAAGAGCCTAGAACCTCGTTACTTCCGTCCGAAGAAAAGACTTGCAAAGAAATTGCAGGACGCACAAAAACGCCCACGGCATTTTTTGACTCTGAAAAATGAATATTTCCCGCAATGAGAAAATTCGAATTTTTTCGTCCGCAGACAAAGCCTTTAGACTCAAAAAGCCGCTGAATTGTATAAGACACGTTTTTTTCAGTATCGTTTTGAATTTCCACATTGAAAGTCAACTTAGGCTTTTCACGCGACATAACACTGCCCGCTCGTTCAGAAAGAATTCCGATTGACTTTAAGCTTTCACTTCCGCTTTTTGCATCAAGCACAGAAAGACTTTGCGCCGTAGCTTGCAGTTTTTCCAACGAAAAAAGAGCGGTCTTTGCGGCGGAAAAAGCTAAATAAGGATTTTTTGAATTCTCAGATTTCTGGATTTTCTCTGTCGCGCCCAAAATTCCAGAAGACAAAATTCCTTTAAATTCATTTATTGCGTCCTGTTTTCTGATGTAGGCACAAACTGAATATTCATTCCGCACAGAATTGAAAAAGGAATTCGTAAAGGAGACAGCAGGAAGCTTTGTTTCAGACTCGACATTTGTTTCTGAATAAACTGAACGCTGTTTTTCAGATTTTTCAAATGTTTTTTCGCTTCCATGCAATTTTGCAGAACGTTGAACAAAAATTTTTGTCTCAAAATATAAAGCCAATGTAGAAAGCGCAGAATCCTTTGCCACGGCTTCGGTATAACCAGTTCCAACCGCCGATATATATTCAAAATCAGGAAACTGCAAGCCTTTGTTCTCAAACCAAAGCGGAAAATTCTCGCAGAAAAGGCACGAAACAAAAATAAAAACGACCGCAAATAAAATTCTTTTTTTCATATTTTCTGATTTCCATTCTTAACTTTTCCAAATATTCACCCATTTTTAGCCAAAAGCGGTCTTAATATAACACTTAAAATCCAAATATTCAACCACATTTTATTAAAAAATGGCTTATTAAGATATTTGGATTTTTATGTCTTTGTTCAAAATAATGCTATGAAATCTTCAGACATTCAAAAAAGACTAGCGGAAAACCTAAAACGAATCAGAAAGCAGCAGAAACTAACGCAGTTTGAGCTTGCAGAAAAAGCTGGAATTTCCGACGAAACAATAAAAAACATCGAGCTTTGCAAAACCTGGACCAGCGAAAAAACTCTCTCGCAGATTACAGATTCATTGCAGGTTGACATTCATACGCTTTTTCTTCCAATCGCTTCAAGCTTTGACAGACAGATTTCAGAAGACAACAGGCAAATCAAAGAGAATATAATAGAAAATTTGCGGAAATTTATTGATGAAAATTTAAAGAAAATGGCAGATGAAGAATGAAGCAGTCATTTGACAATTTTAAAATTAAAAGCCACTTTCAGAACTATCGCTTGAACAGTAAAAATTCCGTGCGAAAACAACCACTAGCGACGTAAACAAAAGTATAGCCGCCTCTAGCACGGCAAACAAAGGTCAATCTTGCGTCTTTTACGGATGCCTGATACGGTCATTGCATGATAAAAATTGCAAGAGCCTCCCCTGCTGATTTTCCTGATACAGACAATATTTTTCAGACTTTCTTATGGGGAAAAATAAAGCAGCAAAGCGGACAGATTCCGCATTACTTCTGGGTAACGGCGCAGTATGAAAATGACGAGAATTCTGAAAGCAAAAATCATCCACTCGTTTTTCCTCTTATGGTGACTGAGCGCAGAACTTCCGGAGGAATTATATATGCTTATGCACAGCGTTCTCCGGCAGTGAATATAGGCGAAGAATTCCGCAGCCTGCTTCTGGAGGATATAGCAGAGTCGCTGACTGAATTTCTTCCTAAGGAAACCGCATTCATCAGATTCGATCTTCCATGGCCGCACTTTGAAAAAAAGACTGAAGTCCTGAGGACAGAACTCTTGGAGCTTTCCATGAATTTCGGAACACGGACACACAATCTCCGTAAGGCGCAGAAAAATTATCTCTGCCCAAACACAATCATAATAGACCTCCGCTTTCCGCCGGAAAAGCTTCTTTCCTCAATGAGACAGCAGACGCGGAATTCAGTACGACGTGCCTACCGTGAGGAAGTGGAATTTTCGATTCACGACTCAGAAAGTCCGAAACTGGAGGAAGAGCTTTCCGCATGGCACAAAATCTACACGGCGACAGCAGAGCGCAAGGGATTTTTTTATGAGAAGCCTGAATATTTTAAAATGATTTTCAGGACATGCAGAAACTGGAATACGGTCGCTACATCGGCGCAGGCAGACAGTCTTATTCCAATGGATGCTCAGGTTCCGCGGCCCAAATTCTATCTTTTCACTGCGCACAAAAACGATACTCTTCTAAGCGGACTTATTCTAGCTGTATGCGGAAAAACCGCCTATTATATGTATGCGGCGAGTTCTCTTGAAGGGCGGGAATGCATGCCGAATTACGGACTTCAATGGGAAGTCATGAGATTTGCACGTACACTCGGCTGCACCCAGTATGACCTTATGGGAATTCCTCCTAACAGCGATGGCGAAAACAAGATGGCAGGACTTTATATTTTCAAGACAGGATTTGGAGGCCGAAAAGTCAGATATGGCGGCACCTGGGATTTTCCGTATAATGAAAAAAAATACAGAAATTACAGGATATGTGAGATTTCTAAAATATAGCAGCTTAAAAAATAAAGCCGCATTGATTTTTTTCATTTAAAACATCATTATGTTTCAACTATGTTCAAACCAGAAATTCTTAACACATTAAAAAAGTATTCGTCAAAAACATTTCTAAATGATCTTACAGCTGGAATTATCGTCGGCATTGTTGCGCTTCCATTGGCAATAGCTTTTGCAATCGCATCTGGAGTAGAACCGGAGCGCGGACTTTTCACAGCAATCATAGCAGGATTTTTTATTTCACTTTTGGGCGGAAGCCGAGTTCAGATTGGAGGACCGACAGGAGCCTTCGCTGTAATAGTTTATGGCGTTGTTGCAAAGTACGGATATTCAGGACTCGCAGCTGCAACTGTAATGGCTGGAATTCTTTTGATTATGCTCGGCGCATTTAAAATGGGCGGACTTGTAAAATTTATTCCGTACACAATCGTAACAGGATTCACTGCAGGAATCGCCGTAACAATCGCAACAGGACAAATCGGAGATTTTCTTGGACTTTCAATTTCAGTTTTCCCGGAAGGATTTTCAAAAATGCCGGGAAACTTCGTTGGCAAAATTGAAACTTACGCAATGAACATAACTCACATAAATTACTACTCGCTGATTATGGCTTCAGTTTGTCTTGCGCTGATTTTTATCTGGCCGCACTTCTGCAAAAAAATTCCAGGAAGCTTGATTGTAATTATACTCGCAACGGCAGCAAACATCCTTCTAAAGAAATACACCGGACTTGAAACTGACACAATCGGATCGCGCTACGGAAGCATACCATCAACATTGCCTTCGCCTTTACTTCCGCAGTTCAGCGTGGAAACAATCACTGCTCTTTTTCCGACTTCAATTTCCATCGCGGTTCTGGCGGCGATTGAAAGTCTTTTGAGCGCAGTTGTCGCTGACGGAATGACAGGCACAAAACACGATTCTGACACAGAACTTATCGCGCAAGGAATTGCAAACATAGCATCTCCAATTTTCGGCGGAATTCCTGCAACCGGAGCAATAGCGCGAACTGCCACAAATATAAAGAACGGCGGAAAAACTCCTGTGGCAGGAATAATTCATGCAATCACGCTTCTTCTTATAATGCTGATTCTTGGAAAATATGCGGTTTACATTCCGATGGCGGCTCTTTCCGCAGTGTTGATAAATGTTTCCTGGAACATGGCAGGTTTCCCGGCGGTCAAGGCTTTGCTAAAAGGACAAAAGTCTGACATCTTTGTTTTGGCGGCGACTTTCCTTATCACGGTTTTTATCGACTTGACAGTTGCAATCGAATTTGGTCTTGGATTCGCGGCATTCTTCTTCATAAAAAAAATGATAGATGTTTCAGAAGTTCAAAACAAGCGTGATTCCATTGCGGGCGGAATTTCAGGGAATGAATTTTTGGAGGAAAACATCGAAATTCCAGAAAGCGCAGTTGTTTATGAAATTGATGGTCCTCTTTTTTTCGGAACTGTAAGAAAATTTGAATTCGCAATAGAACGCGCAGGAGCAAATGCAAAAGTTCTTATACTCAGAATGCAAAACATGATTTACATTGATGCCGGCGGAATCCGTGCGCTTGAACAGGCAAAGGCAGCTTGCGATAAAAACGGAATCACAATTGTAATATCAGGAATTCATACGCAGCCTTACATTCTTTTCAGCAAAATGGGAATGATTGAAAAACTCGGAAAAGAAAATATTTGCGCAGACATAAAAGAAGCGTTAAGCAGAACAAATCAGCTTCTTGTAAATTAAAAATTCCGGCTGTCCTATTTTTTAGGGCAGCTATTTTCTTTCAAAGTATATCAATTATTTTTTTTTAATTGTATACTAACCGCATGATTGAAGAAAAAGAAACTGATACAGAAATTCAAAAAGCCGGACCAAAGACCGCGCTTGTTTCCATCGTGGGCCGCCCTTCAGCAGGGAAGTCAACATTTTTAAATACAGCAAGCGGAGAAAAAATCAGCATAGTTTCCCCAGTTCCGCAGACAACAAGAAACGCAATCCGCGGAATAATAAACACATCTCTTGGACAGCTGGTTTTTATTGACACGCCGGGGCTTCATCTAAGCGAAAAAAAACTGAACTTAAAACTTTCAAACATTGCACAGGAAAATATAAAAGAAAGCGACGCAATTCTTTACATCATCGATTCAACTCGTCCGCACAACGAGGAAGAGGAAATGATTGCTTCACTTTTGATTCCGCATAAAGACAAAGTTGTAATTGCAATCAATAAAACTGAAGATTCAAAATCCAATGCGCTAAATTCCAGAAGTTTCATTCAAAAAACTTTCCCTGATTTTCCAAGCGAACGGATTATTGAAATCAGCGCGAAAGAAGACAAAAATATAAATGAAGTTTTAAAAGCGCTTTTCAGTCTTGCAAAAGAAGAGCCGCATCTTTATCCAGAAGAATTTTACACGGATCAAGAAGTTGATTTTAGAATTGCAGAAATTATCCGCGGACAGGCAATCAACAGGCTTGAGCAGGAACTTCCGCACGCAATCTATGTTGAAATCAGCGACCTTAAAATGCAAACACCGAAACTTTTAAAAGTCCTTGCCTACATTTATGTTGAGCGCGAAAGTCAAAAAGGAATCGTAATTGGAAAAGGCGCATCAATGATAAAAACAATCAGAGTTGAATCAATTAAAGAATGCAGAAAAATTTTTCCATACAAAGTTGACATTGACCTGCGCGTAAAAGTTGACAAGAACTGGCGGCAGAAAGATAAAGTCCTAAACAAAATTATAAAGTAGTTTTTTCATGCGGAATTTTTGTTTATTGAAGAATTTAAACAAAAGCATTAGAATAGTTGCATTCTAAAAATTCACCTTGAGCGACTTTTTAAATTTTTATTAAGGAAAAAAATATGAAACTTACCTGCGGCATAGTTGGACTTCCAAATGTAGGAAAGTCAACAATTTTCAGCGCGCTAACAAAAGCTCCTGCAGAAGCTGCTAATTATCCATTCTGCACAATTGATCCAAACATCGGAATAGTTGATTTACCAGATGAAAGACTTGACTTCATGGCGAGCGTTTTTCAGCCAAAGAAAAAAATTCCTGCGACAGTTGATTTTGTTGATATTGCAGGCTTGATAAAAGGCGCCTCAAGCGGTGAAGGTCTTGGAAATAAATTTCTTGCAAACATCCGGGAAACAGCAGTCATTGCCCATGTTGTCCGATGCTTTGACAACCCGGACATTCAGCACGTTCGCGATGACGCAAAAACAGAAGCTCCAGTAGATCCGGAAAGCGACATTCTTACAATTGATTTTGAACTTGCACAGGCTGACTTGGACACAATCGCAAAGCGTGCAGAAAAAATTACAAAGCAAATCCGTGCGCTCGGAAAAGATGAGGAAAAACGTCTCGCTCCATATTTCAGCGCAATCGAAAAAATCAAGCCGCTTCTTACAGATGGAAAATGCGCCCGCATGGCAGACTTGACTGATGAAGAAAAAAATGCAGTCTACGATCTTCACTTGCTCACAATAAAGCCGCAAGTTTTTATCTGCAATATAGACGAAGATACAATTCCAGCAGGAACAAACAAATATGTTGAAACCGTCCAGAAAATTGCAAAGGAACAAAAATCAGAAGCAATTGTTATCTGCGGAAAGTTTGAAGCTGATCTTGCAGAAATTGATGACGAAAACGACCGCAAGGAATTTATGGAAAGCGCAGGATTAAAAGAGTCCGGACTTTCAGTTCTTGCAAAACATGTTTATCATCTCATGGGACTTAGGACATTTTTTACAGGCGGATCTGATGAATGCCGCGCTTGGACAATTCACGAAGGAGACAAAGCTCCACAGGCGGCCGGCGTAATTCACACAGACTTTGAAAAAGGATTTATCAAAGCTGAAGCTTACACTGTCAATGACTTGAAGCAATATGGTTCAGAAGCAAAAATAAAAGAAGCTGGAAAATACCGACAAGAAGGAAAAGATTATGTCGTTCAAGACGGCGATGTCCTTTTCTTTAAATTCAATGTATAAACAAATCTTGCACTGCTATAAAAACAGCAGTGCTTTTTTTTCGCAAATTAAAAATCACATTCACAGTTAAATTCCATGACTTTTCCAGTAGAAGGATGTGTGAATTTTATATAGCAAGAATGAAGCATAAGCCGTTCACCCGGTTCACAATGCCCATATAAGGTATCGCCAATTATCGGAACTCCAAAACCATGAGAGTCGGCGCTTGCAAGACGAAGCTGATGAGTTCGCCCAGTATGCGGAATAAACAAAACTCGTGTAACATTTTTTTTATTTTCCAAAGGGCTTAAATATTTTTCCACATCAAGAATTTTCCATTCAGTAATAGCTTTTTTTCCATATACAGAATCCCAAATCTGATGCGGACGATTTTCAATATCAAGCCTAAAATAAAGTTCCATAGTTCCACTTTGCGGAATTCCTTTTTTTGCAAGAATTCCATCAAGCAAGGCGACGTATTTTTTTTGAACAAGACCTTCTTCAAATTGCCGGCATAAATTTCTATGAGCGTCTTTTGTAAAAGCAAGAATCATAAGCCCAGAAGTTTCCATGTCCAGCCTATGCACGGAAGGCTGCTCAATACATTCAGGAAAAAGTTTTTTTAAACGGTTTACAATGCAATCTTGCTTTTCAGGTCCTCGGCCAGGTACGCTTAAAAGTCCGCTTTGCTTGTTCACAACAATTAAATCGTTATCACGGTACAAAATTTTCAAGCCAAGAATTTCAGGAAGAATCAAGCCGCACCGTTCATCGCAAGGAGAATATTTGCAGTCTGAGACTTTGTTTTCAGTTGATTTTCCATAAAAAACTTCGCACATGCTAAGCGGAGTTAAATTATTTTTAAATGCAAAATTCAAAAGTTTTGGAGCACAGCAATCACCTGTCCCTGTAGGCGGAAGACGGTTTTTGCAAATTTGTTTTAGCGGACGATTTTTCCCATCAAAGCAATAAAAACTGTAAAGTTCATGCACTTTTTCCAAAGATTCAGAAGTAAGAGCAGAACGGCGAAACTGCAAATCTTGAACTTCTTCTTTTCGACAAGCTTTTAATTTTTCTGTAAGTAGATGAATTTCCTTGTCATTTTTTTGAAGAGCTGACATAATTTTTTTGCTAGAAACAATCGGTTCAACAAAAATCGCATCTTGGAATTTTCCTTCTATCTTTCTTGAGATTCCAGAAACTGTAAAAAAAATTTTATTTTCCTGCGCAGAATTTTTTGCAACAAGAACTCCAATCATAATTCCATTCGCAAAACGTTCTGCGCTTATTTTTTCCGTCGTATAAACAAGAGAAAGTTTCTTTTCTTCCAAAAGCGAAATTATTTCTTTGCAATATTTAAATGCCAGCGCTTCATCAAAAGGAGGAAACATTTTTTAATTATACAGAAAAAATCTGTTTAACTAAATATGGAATCGCCTTTTCAAATTTTACGCCGTACCAATGATCCTTATCATCAAGAGTTGCCTTTATAGATTCAACAACATAATTTGCGGCAATTTTTGCAGAACAAAACAAATCTTTTCCATTGCAAAGCGCACCTGTAAATGCCGACGCAAAGACATCGCCAGTTCCGTGCATTTGAACAGGAAGTCGTTCTGTAAAATAATATTCAATTGACTTTCCATTGCAAACCGCAACACCAAGTTTTTCTTTTTCAAAACTTACACCGGTAAGCACAACATTTTTTGTGCCAAGATTTATAAGTCCGTTGCAAATATTTTCAATATAATCTTCGCCGTAATTTTCGCTTTGATATTCGATTCCTAAAAGAAATGAAGCTTCTGTAATATTCGGAAGAACAACATCAGCACCATTGCAAAGTTCAGACATTTTTTTGGGGAAGTCGGGAGCAAAGCCAGCGTACATTTTTCCATTATCAGCCATTACAGGATCCACAACAACAATCGCATCATTGCGAGAAGTTTCCTTTATAATTTTTTTTATAATAGGGATTTGGGCTTCTGAAACATATCCTGTATAGAATGCGCTGAAAGTAATATTTTCTTTTTTCCACTGATTTAAAATGTTTTCCATGTCGTCAGTCAAATCATTGAACGTCCAGGATTTAAATGCAGTATGATTTGAAAGGACTGAACTTGGAAGAACCGCAGTTTCGATTCCGCAGGCTGAAATAACAGGAAGCGCAACAGTAAGCGAGCACTGTCCAACGCACGAAATATCTTGAATTGTAAGCAGACGTTTGTCCATAAAACACCTCATTTTATAAAATCTGGATTTTACAATATACAAAAACTGACATTATTAATATAATCATATTGATATAATTTTTATATAACCAGAGAAAAAGATGTTTACTTGTGATTTTTCAAAAAAAGGAACTATGACGTTCTGCGATTTTTTAATCGAAAGCATAAAATCAAAAATCATAGACGGAACTTTATCTCCAAATGAAAAACTTCCATCAAAACGAACGCTTTCTTCACATTTGGGAGTAAGTGTAATTACAGTTCAAAATGCCTATTCAGAATTAATAAGCCAAGGCTACATTTTTTCAATTGAAAAAAAAGGATTTTTTGTTACAGAACTTCCAAAGGAAATAAAATCCCTTTCATCAAATTTTTATAAACAGAATTTCAAAAAGCAAAGAAAAAATTTTCATTGATCTAAAATCAAATTCTATTGGCTGGGAAAAATTTCCATTTTCAATCTGGTCAAAAATAATGCGCAAAGTTTTAAATAGCCCGCATGAAAATCTATTAAAAAGCCAACCGTTGCAAGGAACACTTGAACTAAGAGAAGCAATTTGCAAGCATTTGAAAAGCTTTAAAAACATAGAAGCAGTTCCAGAACAAATTGTAGTGGGAGCAGGAACAGAAATGCTTTACAGTTTTGTTGTTTATCTTTTGGGAAATGAAAAAGTATACGCTGTTGAAAATCCAGGATACAAAAAAATTGCGCAGATTTTTGAAATGAACGGAGCAAGAACTGAACATATTCCAATCGACAAAAACGGTCTTAACATAGAAGCCTTAAAAAAAATAAACGCTTCTGTAGTTCACGTAACTCCAAGCCATCACTTTCCAACAGGAATCGTAATGCCTGTAAAAAGGAGGATGGAACTTTTATTTTGGGCGCAAGAAAAAAATGACCGCTACATAATTGAAGATGACTACGACAGCGAATTCCGATTTACTGGGAAACCAATACTTCCACTTTTGTGCGCTTCAAAAAATGAAAATGTAATTTACATAAATTCATTTTCAAAAACGCTTTCGCCTTCGTTTAGAATAAGCTACATGGTTCTTCCAAAAAAACTTTCCGAAAAATTCAATTCAAAATTCAATTTCTGTTCATGCACCGTAAATTCATTTGAACAATATGCGCTTGCGGATTTTATAAAAGAAGAGCATTATTCCAAGCACATTATCAGGATGAAAAATTATTACAGAAATCTTCGCAATGAGCTGATTTTTAAAATAGAAAATTCAGAACTAAAAAACTTTGTAAAAATCCATGAAGAAAATTCCGGGCTTCATTTTTTGATTTCAATAAATTCAAAGTTTAGCGGAAAGACTTTAGAAATGCGGCTTAAAAAAAACGGAATAAAAATTTCAGCACTAAAAGATTTTTTTTATGAACTTGAAGACTTTTCAATTTTTTCAGAATACAGCAAAAGTTTTCCAATAGACAAAACATTTGTTATAAATTATTCAGGCATAGAAAAACAAAAGATTCCAAAAACAGTCGAACTGATTCTGAAATCTATGAGATGAAAAAAATCAAAAAGTTTTTTAGTTTAGCTTCTAAAAATTATATCTCCGTTATACGACATTTTTTCAATTATTGCGCCGCTTTCAACTTGAATGCCTTTTTCACGAAGCGCATCTCCGCCAGACTGAAATGCTTTTTCAATTGCAACACAAATCCCCTGCACTTTTGCGCCAGCATTTTCAGCAATTTCAATTAGACCTTTCATCGCATTTCCATTCGCAAGAAAATCATCTACCAAAAGAATTTTATCATCAGAAGAAAGATATTCTCTGGAAATAACGATATTGTAATTGCAAGAATTTGTGTGCGACCAAACTGTAGAATAGTACACGTCGTCTGACAAAGCTGCACTCGTGTGCTTTTTAGCAAAAAGAACAGGAATATTTCCAAATGCCCTGGCAACAGAACAGGCAACAGCAATTCCGCTTGCTTCAATTGTAACAACCTTTGTTATATCCACACAGTCAAAAGATTTTTTAAAATCTTCCGCCAATTTATCAAGCAATTCAACATCAATCTGATGATTCAAGAAGCTATTTACTTTTAAAATATTTCCTGGCAAAACAATACCATCTTTTTTTATTCTATCTTCAAGCAATTTCATAACGAAATATTAGAAAAAAAACAGCATTTATGCAACACAGTTTTTAACGCTGCTTTTTATACTGATTTTTTTCAATTTGCTTTTGCCGCGATTTCTCTCTGTTCTGCTCAAGAAGCTTGTATTTTTTTTCTTGCTTTTTATCAGTAGAAGTATCCCATTCAACAGCAACAGACCGTTCTTGAATTGAAGGAATTCTAAGAAAAGTCAAACAGTCAGCCCGGTGAACAGTTATTCCTCTGCTATGAGAAACATAACCGACAATCGGATCTCCAGGAACAGGTTTGCAGCATTGCGCAATTGTAACTAAAAAATTAGTGTCATTTTCAATGCGGATTCTTCCGGTGAAATTTTGAGACTGCTGTTTTCTTAAAGCTGCTTTTCGTTTTCTTTCCGCGGAATTTTCTTCAGCGATTTTTTTTGAATACAAAGTGTTCGCCGCAATTTCCGCTTCACGTTTTTCCTGAGCATCCTTGTCAATAAAAGTCGGGTCATTTTCAACAAGCCAAGAATGAATCTTTTGCCGCGCCTTTGAAGTCTTTACAACTTGAAGCTGGCTTTGAGTCGGATGCGCCTGAGGATTTGTAAGAATTTCAATAATCTGCGTATTCTTTAAAGGCTGAGTAAGAGGAATTATTTTTCCATCAGCCTTTGCTCCGACAACTTTTTCGCCTATTCCAGAATGAATCGCATAAGCAAAATCAATCGCATTTGCACCAGCTGGAAGTTCCTTCACATCGCCCTTTGGAGTAAAGACATAAATTGAATCGCCAAGAAGATCACTTTTCAGTTCCGCAAAAAACTTCTCGTCGCTCAAGTCTTCATTCCGAAGCGCGCGCAGTTGATTTATGATGCTCAAATCTTCAGCTTTCACCATATCATGGTTTGTTCCCTTTTTGTAAAGCCAATGGGAAGCAACTCCATGCTCAGCAATGCTGTGCATCTCTTGTGTGCGTATTTGGATTTCAAGCGGCTTTCCTTCGCAAATCACAGTTGTATGCAAAGACTGATAGCCGTTCGCCTTTGGCATTGCAATATAATCCTTGAATCTGCCTTCCATAGGTTTCCAAAGACCATGAACAATTCCAATCAAAGTGTAGCATTCAGATTCCGTATTGCAAATTATTCTAAGCGCAAGCAAATCATAAAGCTCTCCAGGCTCCTTGTTGCGTTTTCTCATCTTCTGGTAAATCGAATAAAAATGCTTTGCACGGCTCGTTATGTTTACAGTTATTCCGGCTTTTTCTGTGGCTGTATAAATTTTTTTCACAGCGTTGTTCAAGTACTCGGCTCTTTCTGCTTTCTTTTGCGCCACAATTGATTTTATCTGCTGAAAAACTTCTGGATTTGAATACTTCAAACTCAAATCTTCCATTTCACTTTTTACATCAGACATACCAAGACGGCTTGCAAGAGGACACCAAATATCAATCACTTCTTTTGCAACTGCGCGCTGAGCTTGTGCGGAAACAAATTTCAAATTACGCATACGGTCAAGGCGGTCTGCAAGTTTTACAAGAATAACCCGGATGTCATCAACCATTGCAAAAAGCATTTTTCGTATACTATCAGCCTGATGCAAAGAAGTTGAATTTATTTTTAATCCAGTTATTTTCGCAGTTCCATTGCAAATTACAGAAATGTCTTTTCCAAATTTCTCTTCAATTTCAGGAAGGCAATCATTGTCCACATCAAGAATATTATGGAAGAAACCTGCGATAATTGTGTCCGCACCAAGATTTTTTTCAGCAAGAATTGTCGCAACTCTAAGCGGGTGAAGGTAATAAGGCTTTCCGCATTTTCTCTTAAGATCGGAAGTTTTGGAAATTAAATAATCCCATGCACTTTGAATTTTTTTCCATTCTTCTGGAGTATAGTTTTCAGAAAATTTTTTAGAAAACTGGCTGATTAAAATTTCAGGATCAGTTTCTACAACTTCATCGTTTTTTTCTGACATAGGCAATCCTCTTCGATTGACTATATCACATAACAAAACTATGGTCAAAAGCAGAAAAGTTTATCTTCAGGGCAAACGCATTATAAATGTATTCAGCATAAAACTGGCTCCCAGTCACGTTTTTCTGGTTCAAAATCGCGCAATAATGCGCTACACGCTGATTGTTGCAAAGTAACTATAGAATTGCCCGCTCACGCGGCCGCAACAATCAGAGTGTTTTTGCCCCAGAAACCGTTCCTTTGCGCAAACTTTAGTTAAATTATTTATAATGCGTTTGCCCTGAGTTTATCTTCCGCTGTCCCTGAATTTTCCTTCGACATAATCAGGATCTTTTGAGCGAAGCAAACTTCCCTGCTGAATTTTTAGCTTTGTGTAGAAAACACAAGGATGTCCGTTGCAAACCCAGTTGTACAATTCTCCATTTTCAGGATTCACAAGCACAAAATCTTTTCCCCACAAAATCTTCTGCGCAACAGTATCAGGAGAAACAATTTCAAGCTCTGTGGATTTTGTAATCATATTAAGACTCTCAAAATTGTACATTTTGAATCCGTCGATTTTTTCGGCAAAAGGAAGATTCAAGTCAGGATGTTCTGCAAATCTTTTGTCAGCAGCGGCTTTTGCTTCCGGGCAAAGCGAATTGTATTTTTCATCACGAATTTTTTTATTCAGCGCGGCTTTTTCAAGAATAGAGTTTTCATCCTGCAAAGAAAGCTCGTTTCCAAATTCCGCGGAAAGTTCAAACGGACTGTCGCTTGCGCCGCTTACCGCAACATCCGCATCAGATTTATTATAATAAAATCCTGTGGCAAACGGACGATGGCTTACTTTATAAAGTTCTTCAACAAAAGGCGTTGCTTCCTCCTGCGGAATTTTTCCTTCAAGCGCATCAATCGTCTTTCTGTAAGCCCGCGTAATCAAGGCAACGTAATAGACACTCTTCATTCGTCCTTCAATTTTAAGCGAATCCACGCCGGCATTCTTTAAATCCGCAAGATGATCTATCATGCACAAATCTTTTGATGACAACACGGCTGTAAAATTTTCTCCTTCATAAACTGGAAAAAATTCATCAGGGCGTTTATGTTCACGCAAAACAAGATTTCCACTTTCTGAAATTTGCTTGGCATTTTCTCCAAGGCTTGCAAGAACATCATAATCCCAGCGGCAAGTATGGCTGCAAAATCCTTCCTGCGCACTACGTCCATTTAAATACGCACTCATCAAGCAGCGGCCGGAATATGCGATGCACATTGCGCCATGAACAAAACATTCAATTTCCATTTCTGGAACTGAGTTTTTTATTTCAGCAATTTCTTTTAAAGAAGCCTCGCGTCCCATTACAACTCTGCTGAATCCCAGCGACTTATAAACTTTTACAGCTTCGCGGTTCATACAGCTTGCTTGCGTTGAAAGATGCAATGCCGCTTTTGGAAATTCTTTTTGAAGAATCGGAACAATTCCCAAATCCTGAACAATAAAAGCATCAATCGGATAATTTTTAAAATACGGAATATTTTGAATCAGCCTGTCAATCTCGTCATTATGAAACGCAATGTTCAATGCGCAGTGAAGTTTTTTTCCGGGGAACTGTTTTTTTAGTTCGCAGACTTTTTTATATTCATCTTCATAAAAATTGTCTGCCTTAACACGCAAAGAAAAATTTTTCAGTCCAATGTAAACAGCATCAGCGCCGTAAATATATCCGTACTTAAGTTTTTCAACATTTCCAGCAGGAGAAAGAAGTTCCATATTTTATTCCACCGCGATATTATTTTCACGCATAAGACGTTCCCGCTCTTTTATTTCGCTTTCTGAAAGTCCGTTTCTTTTGTTTATGTAGTGTCCGATTTTTTCAACAGCCTCGTGCGACTCAAGCAAAAATTCGTCCGCCATCTGAAACATAAACATCATTTCCGGCCAGACATCCAAAACACATTTTCCGCCTGAATAAATAATTTTCTGCGCCAAACTTTCTGCGCTGTCAAGAAGAATTTCTTTTTCGCCACACTGAATATAAACTTCAGGAAAAGTTGAAAAATCATTTTCAGAAGCAAACAAAGGCGAAACCTGAATATTTTTTAAATTGGAAGAATAAGTGTAAAGATCAGATGCATGACGCAAATCTTCATTTCCCAAAATTTCATCGTGGATTTTTTTATTCGAAAGATTTTCAGTTGAAAGATCAAGCCAAGGAGAAATCAAAATTATTTTTGAAACCAAGCTGCGTTTTTTTTCTTCAGTCCTAAGCATAAGTCCCAACGCAATGCTCGCACCGCTTCCGTCTGCCGCAAGAATAATTTCCTTAGATTCATCATCTTCTAAAATTCCGCTGAAAACTTTTTCAACATCTTCAATTGAAGAAGGAAAAGGATAAGAAGGAGCAAGTCTGAATTCCGGCACAACAACTTTTGCAGAAACAGCATTTGCAAAGATTGAGCAAAAACTTCTCCAGCTGTCCCGCGAACCTCCAACAAAAGAACCACCGTGAACATAAATCACAATCCTGTTCGAAGCAAAAATTTCAGGAACAAGAATATCGCATTTTACGCCGCCGATTTTTTTCTCAGTGCGCTCAACATGATTCGGAATAAAATCCGCTTTGAATTTTTTTTCCAGCTTGCTTCTAAAAGCCTCAACTTCGTTTCTTGGAGACAAAACCAAAGCCTTAAGTTTTTTTACTGCGGCCTTTCTGTCAACTTTGATTTCCATAATTTGAAGATTATAGCAAATTACATGAAAACTTGCTATAATGCGTCCATGCCAATCAGAATTGATTCCGACCTTCCAGCCAGAAGCACTCTTGAAAATGAAAATATATTTGTGATGACAGAAGAGCGCGCAGTTTCCCAAGATATACGTCCGCTCAAAATTGCGATTGTAAATTTAATGCCGACAAAGGAAGTTACAGAAACTCAGCTTCTTAGGCTTCTTTCAAATACTCCGCTTCAAATTGACATTTCGCTTGTGCAGATGAAAGGACACATTTCAAAAAACACAGACAAAAATCATCTGGAAAAATTCTATATGTCATCGGAAGAAATCTTCAGCAGGAAATTTGACGGAATGATTATAACAGGCGCGCCGGTAGAGCAGATTCCATTTGAGCAAGTTGACTACTGGAATGAACTTTGCAAAATAATGGACTACGCGAAAAAAAATGTTTTCTGCACACTTTACATTTGCTGGGGTGCAATGGCAGGACTTTATTATCTGCACGGAATAAACAAGCACATTGTTGAAAAAAAGTATTCAGGAATTTTTTACTCAAAACTTTTAGACTCAAAAGAACCTTTAATGCGCGGCTTTGATGATTATTTTCCAGTTCCAACTTCGCGCTACACAAAAATACTCACAGAAGATATTGCGTCAAATGAAAAACTTTCGCTGCTTGCATATTCGGAAACAACTGGAGTTACACTTGCAAAGTCAAAAGACAACAGAAGTATTTTTATGACAGGCCACTTGGAATATGACCCTGAAACTTTGGCAGAAGAATACAAGCGAGATTTAAAAAAAGGAATAAATCCATCAATGCCGGAAAATTATTTTACAGACAATGATCCTTCCAAGCCGATTTTTTCAAAATGGAGAAGCACAGCGCACTTGTTCTATTCAAACTGGCTGAACTACTACGTATACCAAGAAACTCCATATAGGTTTACTGGAGTATAAAGAGACTGAATAAGCAGAGTGATAATAAAAAAAAGAAAGGCTAAACCAGATAATGGAAGCTGCGGACTCGCTTTTTGCGCAGATGCCGTACACCGAAATTGCTATCACGACGATTGCGGACAAACTCATCTGGTCGCGTGCAAATCTTTACAAATACGTTACGACAAAAGAAGAGATTTTCCTTGAGATTCCCGCAATGCCCGCCCTTTCCGCCGATGAAGCATACAAGCTCCAGCTGAACGTCCTGATGTTCGCTGCTACAAAAATCCGCTGATTCAACAGGCTCTTCAAAAAATCGGCATAACTCCGCCCAATATGGACTTCTATGAGGATATGCGCGACTTTGTCCTGATGAGAATTAAGTGGAGCTTAAGGGAACGGTAAAGAAGTAGGTGACTTTGCAATTGCCACACTTAGAAAAAAAAATTCAAAAATAGTGCTATTTTTGTGTTGAAAAAACTTTTAAAATTCCTCTTTTTCGAAAAAAAAGGAATTTTAAAAAACTACAAATCAATCACCTATTCATTGGAGGATTTTGAAGTAATACTTACATTAACAGCAGTGTTATTTTTTTTGGTGCAATCAGTAGAATGATTAGAAAAATTATCTCTACCATAACTTCTAGCGCGTTCATCGGTATTTTTGTCAACTTCCAAAGACTGATACTGATGACAAGCTCTGCAATGTACACTAAGAATATAATGGTACTTGTAGACAGATGCTGCAAATGCCATTCCAGCAACGGCAACAATAAGACTAATTGCCAAAATCATCTTTTTCATAAAAGCTCCTTGTCAGTTTTACTTCTTAACGGAAGTTTATATCATTCCATTTTGGAATAACTTCAATAATTGTGATTTCTGCCTTGCTTATTAACGATTATCCCACACAAAAACAATGTTTGAATCGGCAGGAACATTTCTTGCTGTAATTGCATAAGTCATATTCTGACGGTTATAAATGACATTCGTTTCATCAAAACGCCGTACAATCTTATTCTCATCCTTTCTTGAAACATAAGCTTTTCCGTTATAATCGCAAATAAAAGGAACAGCCGAAAAGTCAAGAAAAAATCCAATATTTTCTGCAAAATAAGGAATATGCAAACCTAATCCGCCTTTTATTCTTGGCAATTGGCAGTTTACAACAATTTCGCCTGTAAAATAGAGCGGTTCATAGTCATTCTCTGAAACTATCTTGTATTCAAGTTCTATTGGATTTCTCTTAAATCCATCTTCATCTGTTAATTGCTCTTTCGGAAAAAAATGATAAGAAACAACACCGAACTTTGTTTTTACACGATCTTCATAAACGACAGTTTTTTCAGGAGAATCAACCAAGGCTGAACCTGTATATGTGAGTAATGCGCTACCTTCTTCGCAATTGTTTAAAGTTCCTTTTACAACGGCATGAACATTGTAAAATTTCATAGTTGTTTCAGAAATTGATTCAGAAGATATTTTTTTATCAGCACGAATCCAACCGACAGGAGAAGCACCAGATTCTTTTAATCTATCCAATTCACTATCAAGAGATTGCACAATGATTAATTCTAAATCTCTTTTGTCTTTCCATGATAAAAAATGATGATTTCTTTTTATTAAGTTTATAAAATTTTCCAGTTTTTCTTTTAATTCTGGCTTTGATTCAGTTTCTATTTCAAGAAGAACATTTCTATCACGAATAAATGGGAGAATAGGAATTTTTAAAGATTTTGCGTATTGATATTCTTCTTCTGTATAACTTAATCCTGTTTTTTTATTTACTGAACCATATTTTCCACCGATTATCAAAACAAAAAAATCAGAAGCCTTAATTTGCTCTCTTATTACTTCTAAAGGGGTTTGTCCACTTGCATGAAAATTTTCCATTCCAACTGGAAAATATTTAAATCCACGCAGCAATGCTTGCTGAACCTGCAATCGTGTTTCCAATAAATCATATTTTGTGTTGAACTGATAAATACCTGATACATAATAAACCTTTCATTTTTTTATAAAAATGTGTGAATTACAACCTAAAACAATTAATTATGTTTTCATTATACACATATATATGTTAAATTGCAACATATAATTTTTAATC
>ERZ1034865.454-NODE-454-length-25699-cov-8.626540_pt1 | contig 25699 bp, 36 predicted proteins | sample MGYA00520632_ERZ1034865 | MGnify/ENA primary metagenome ERZ1034865 (study PRJEB33766, sample SAMN09781738) | gut metagenome | biome: gut microbiome | host: Homo sapiens | place: Madagascar | study: EMG produced TPA metagenomics assembly of the PRJNA485056 data set...
CACGTGTGAAGAGCAGCCGAGAGAAGAATTTAGAACCGCTATGGCGGCGATGAGCTTTTACTATACCGACATGGCAGGGGACTATAGACCCGAGAAACCGGTACAGGCCATTTTCGCGGTGGACAAAGTAGTACCGAAGCGGGACAAGAAATCCGGGGCGCTGAAAGGGGTTCGGCTGAGCGGGAGGTTCCACATCAAGGATAGCGCTGCCACGCAGCGGTTCAGCACGATCGAAGACATCACCCCGACGGACTATGTACTCCGAATCATGCGGAAAATCTATGATGAGGCGGCGCTTTACATCAGCGGCGAGCGGAGAGAGCAAAACCTCTTTCAAGCGAGCCGGGATGGTGGGCAGGAGTCAAGCCATGAGCGGGCAAACGAAGAATGATAAAATTTTTCGATTTTTTGCATAAAACTATCATAGAACTCCGCAAAAGTAGAAAGTAGCATGCATAAAACTGCAATCAGGTAGATTTTAAGCGGGGAGGCAGTCATGCGTTTTCGCGTTTTGCCAGTGGATCATGTGGGAAGTGCCGTGAAAGAGCTGGAAATGATTTCGAGGGAATTAGAGACATGGGAGGAATTGCATGAATTCAGTACAGATACTAGGAAATCTGGGGAAAGACCCAGTGCTCCGCGCAACAAAAACAGGGAGAGCGGTTGCATCGCTTTCCGTGGCGGTGAATAGAACCTTTACGTCGCCGCAGGGAGAGCAGAGAGAAATCACCGACTGGGTGAATGTCACCGCGTGGGGAAATTTGGCAGAGGCAGCGGGAAACCAGCTCAGAAAGGGGACGCGAGTCTTCGTCGAGGGGCGGTTCACCACAAGAAGCTATGACACGACGGATGGACAGAAGCGGTGGATTTCAGAGGTGACGGCCAACTTCATTGCGCTGCCTATCGGCATGCAGGGAAATGAAAGCCAGCAAGGGGGCGGCCAGACGCAGGCGGGATGGGGGAATCCGGGAGCGCCGGCAGCCGGAGGGCGCTCCGTATATAGCGAAGGACCCACGCAAAGAGGCTTCGGGCAGTTCGGCACGCCGCAAGCTGAAAAGCAGAAGATGGAAGAAACGAGCATGTTTCCGACGGATCGGCAGGAAGCTGTAGGACGAGCCGCGCATCCGTCCCAGTGCGAGGAGGACATTCCATTTTGAGAAGGGGTATGAGAAGAAAAGGTGCTCGGCATCCGGCGGGAAAGAACCCGAAGGCTCCGGAGCCCATCGGCTACTGCTCCTACTGCGGCACGGCACTTTATCAGCCATGGCAATTTCACTGGATGTACGACGAGGATGGACAACGCGTCAGGAAGTGCAAGTGGATGAGGCGGTGCTGCGAAAGACGCAGGCAGATCCCGGGGCAAGAAGAGTCTTACCGGCGCGCCGTGCTTCGGTACGGGAAGGATGGGAAAGAAAGATGGCTCGAGAGTTTCGCGGAGGAGCGAGAGGATGAAGACGAGTAAAGAGGGCAAGGGCGGAATCTGATGGGATTGGGGCTTTTATCCGGCGGCATGCGCATCGCAAGGCCGGAGATCCGGCGAGGCGCGGATGGTGAGGCGCGCAGCATTTCATTTTCCGTGCCGGGAGAGCCAGTAGGGAAGGGGCGGCCACGCTTCACGCGCACTGGTCATCCTTACACGCCAGGCAAGACGGAAAGCTATGAATCGCTGGTCAGGCTGGCGTATGGCGGGTGCGGGATGATATTTCCTAAAGGCGTGCCGGTACGCGTCAAGATCACCGCCTACTTTGGTATCCCGAAAAGCGCATCAAAGAAAAGGCGGGCGGTGATGATGGCCGGGGGTATCGTGCCAACCAAGAAGCCGGATTTTGATAACATTCAGAAGATCATCTGCGACGCGCTGAACGGCGTCGCCTACCATGATGACAGCCAGATCGTAAAGGCAGACATCGAGAAAGTATACAGCACTACGCCGCGCGTAGAGGTCACTGTCGCGGCATGGACAAAGGAGGAAAACGATGGGGAAGAAATTCAATGAGTTGGCGGAGCTCAGAGATCGCAGTCGTCAACTGATGGACGAGAACCGCAGGCTGTGTCTTGCACTCAAGGTGAGTGAAGAAAGAGCGCAGCAGCTGGCATGGAAGAATGAAGAGCTCCGGAACCAGGTAGAAAAAGAAAGGAGCACGAGGGAGCTGCTCTCGGATATCGCGAGGTTCGATACGGAGGCTATCGAAGCGATAACGACGTCAGTGCAGGAGATCATAGAGACCTTGGTACAGAAGAAGTGGGATGCTTTGCGAGCGTACGACGAAAAGGCGGCGGCGAAATGTCAGGAACCGCATGAGCTCGCAGAAAGGGAGAGCGGTCGCAAATGTTAGAGAGGGAATGGAAACGGCTCGACAAATCGCCGGGAATAAAGCTGTACGCACCGAATGAAGCTACAGGACCGACGGTTTATAGCGAGTGGAAAATCGTATCGGTGATTTCCTGCGGTGCGACCATGACACGTACCATGAAGGCGGCGAACGGAAGCGGGGAAGAGGGAAGGGATACGCGGTTCTTCCATTTCAGCCAGCTGATGACGAAAACGATGTTCGACAAATGGCGCAAGGAAAATTATGAAGTATGTCCGCATTGCGGGAAGGAACACGTGAAGGGGAAACTGCCCAGGATATCTCCGTACGATTCATGGGAATGTCTGGAAGCAGCCAAAAGCGCCGAATACAGGGTAAAATGGTTTCCGCAGGCTTATGGCAGGTGTATCGATTGCGGAGAAGTATTCAGAAAGGGCAACATTCGTACAAGGAGATGCCGGAAATGCGCCCAGGCATACGGGGCAGACCGGCGGGCGGCGGCAGCGGCGAGAAGGCACAAAGAAGGGAGACAAAGAAAATGAACAGAAAAGAATTAGCAAGAGTCATGGCAGCCAGACGCGGGAAGACCATACAGGAAGCGGAGAAATGGGAGAATGCTATGCTTGACGCGATGGCGGATGCCTTAAGGAAAGGCGAAGAGGTCAGGCTGATCGGCTTCGGGGTGCTTCGCGCGGTGGATGTGCCGGCAAGAGAAGGGCGCGATCCGAGAACGCATGCAGCCATTCAGATCAAGGCGCATAAGAAGATCAAATTTACGCCGAGCCAGCTGATTTTGTAAAAGGGGAAGCGGGGTACGACTATGAGCATCGCGGGAGCTATTGCTTTAGGTTTCGGTATTGGTATCATCGTGGGCGGCTCAGCAGGGCTGATGATCGCCGCCTTGTGCGTGGCAGCCGCACGCGGAGATAAGAAAACAGAGGCCGAAGAGAGTATAATAAGGGCAGAGGATCTCAATGATTTCAGTAGGAGATGGACGGATGACCGAGCAGGACGTGTGGAATTTCCTCAAAGAAGGGGAAGGGAAAAGAAGGCGGCTGAAGGCACTGGAAGCCAAGAAAGACAAGATCGAGAAGGGCGCATATAGCATTAAAGCGATAGACTACGAGAAGCCGAGAGTTTCCGGCGGCATGCTTTCTGACGTATCGGACAAGCTGATCCAGAAGGAGGAAGAAAAGAGCCGCATCAAAGCAGAGATCGCCGAGCAGGAAGCGGGGATCTATGCTTGGGAAACAAAAGCGCTGCGCATGTCTCGATATTGCGATAATGATACGCAGGCCGCACTATTCGTTGAGAGATTCGTCAATGGAAAGTCGCAGGCGGAAATTCAAAAGGAATACCACTACGCGGAGCGCCAGCCGTACAATATCTATAATCAAGCCGTCGCTGCCATCGCGCGGAATTGCAATGAATAAGAAAACGCCAGTCATTCAGAGCACCGAGTGACTGGCGTTTTTGTGTGAAAAAATCTGTGAATATGTGGATAGTAAAGAATATTTTAGATAAACCGGAGAAGGCCGCCAAAATTCTAAAGGCTGCAGAAAAATAGCGCTAAGGCAAAGAGTGCACAAAAGTGCAGACTCCGATGTGCTATAATGGCATTGTGAGAGGTTCGATAAAGCAGAGGAGCTTACGAGACACCCATCACACACAACTGCATAGGCCGCCACCACGGCGGGCGTCATGTGCTGGCGCCTGCCGCGTGCGGCATACAATGGTAAAGGACAGCCGAGCGGCCGTCCTTTTTGATTGTGTGGGTGCATGGCCCACGGGTCCTTCCGGCGTATGGAAAAGCCTGCGGTCCTCGCGACCCCAAAATCGGTCTAGGTACAAAAACTTTTTGGCCCTTGTTAGTAAAAACGGAGGAGGTGACATGGTTGGCTACTAGAGTAAAAGACAAAGAAGGACATATCCGCGCAGAAAATACAAGTAGGCAGAAAATCACCAAGGGGATCAACCAGGTCACCACCACCCAGACGCAGATGGCGCGCGCGCTCAAGATTTCACAGCAGCGGGTGAGCCAGATGGCGAAGGATGGGACGCTTCCTGTGGATGAGACGGGAGCTTTGCTTCTGGTGGACGGGCTCCGGAAGTATTATCAAGGCACCGTATCGGGGGCTGCCGGGCTAGAAGAAATCGATTTAGAAAAGGAACGGGCACTTCACGAAAAGGTCAAGCGAGAGATCGCTGAGCTGAAACTGGACAAGATGAAGAAAAACGCCTACTCTGCACGCGTGGTGGAATATGTAATGACGGCCATGGCAGCGAACCTTCGGACACAGCTTCTGGGACTGCCGTCGAAGCTCGCCCCCATGCTGGAGGGGAAATCCAAAGAGGAGATCTATACAGCCATGACAAAGGAAATCGAGGAAAAGCTGTCAGAGCTGGCGGCATATTCTCCGGATCTCTTCGACGAGGAAGTGGACGAGGAGGATGGCGATGAAGAAAGCCAGTGAGCTGTGGAAATACGTTTCTATGCGTGGCTTAAAACCGACGCCAAAGACTTCGGTATCCACGTGGGCGGACAATTACCGTGTGCTTTCCAGTACATCGGCAGAACCGGGCCGGTGGCGCACCAGCCGGGCGCCTTACCAGAAGGACATCATGGACGCCTTCACACAGCCGGGAATCCATCGAGTAGTGGTGAAATCGTGCTCGCAGGTCGGGAAATCGGACATCATGAACAATGTCATTGGACGATTCGCCTACCTCGACCCATGTACCATCATGATGATCCAGCCGACGATCGAGATGGCGCAGGATTTCTCAAAGACGCGCATCGCGCCCATGATCCGTGATACCCCGGCGCTCTCCAGTCTCTTCTTGGACGTCAAGACAAGGGACAGCAACAACACGATTTTAAATAAAATCTTTCCAGGCGGGCGTCTGGTCATGGCAGGTGCGAATAGTCCGGCGGGATTGGCATCTCGTCCGGTGCGCATCCTGCTCTGCGACGAAGTGGACCGTTTCCCGGACTCCGCGGGAACAGAAGGAGATCCGGTAGACCTAGCGTCGAAACGAATGACCACCTACTGGAACCGTGTCATGGGGCTCTTCTCCACGCCGACCAATGAAGGCGCCAGCCGAATAGATATAGAATACGAGGCGGGCACCATGGAGGAATGGCGACATCAATGCCCGCACTGCGGAGAATTCTGCAAGCTGAAATACAGCGACATGGAAACGGATGCAGAGCGAGTAGAGGGCACCAGCCGGAAGACCTACCTTGTGAAGTCTGTCAAATGGCGCTGCCCATATTGCGGATTCGATGCCACGGAGCAGGAAATGAAGCGCGCGCCGCAAAAATACGTAGTCACGAACCCGAAAGCATTGGGGAATGGATGCAGATCCTTTTCACTCAATGCTTTTTCTTCGCCATGGATTTCCTGGGCGGAAATCATGCGAGAGTGGCTCGAAGCGAAAGGCGACCCAGAGCGCGAGAAGGTCGTCCAGAATACCCGCTTCGGGGAGTCATACAGTTCACCGAAGGCCTTCGAGGACGAAGAAATTTTTCTGAGGCGGCGCGAAACCTACGGAGCAGAGCTCCCACAGGGCGTACTATACCTCACGGCTGCCGTCGACACGCAGGATAACCGTCTGGAATACGAAGTTTGTGGATGGGGCGAAGAAGAGGAGTGCTGGGGCATCCGAAAGGGCGTCATCCTGGGATCGCCGGGGAGCGAAAACACGTGGGCGCAGCTGGATGCTGTGCTGGATCACCCGTACTCCTTTGCTGACGGCAAAAAACTCAAGGTCGTGCGGACGTTCATCGACTCCGGCGGCCATTTTTCATCGGCGGTATACGCGTATTGCCGGGCGAACATTGCAAAGCAGCGCTTCGCCATCAAGGGCAAGGGCGGCATCCCCGGCATGCCCCTTTATGGGAACAAACTGGGGAAAGCAGAAGACGCGACGCTTCCACTGGTAATCCTTGGGGTCGATGACGGGAAAGAAATGGTATTATCCCGCCTCTCCATCAAGGAGGCGGGGCCGAAATACTTCCATTTCCCACTGGACGAAGAGGGCGTGAATCGCCGCGGGTATGATGACATCTATTTCAAGGGCATCATCTCCGAACATAGAAAGCGCATCAAGAAAAACGGCATTTTCCGCGAAATCTGGGAACCGACGGCGGGCGTCAGAAATGAACCACTCGACCTTCGCGTCTACAATCTCGCCTGTATGCTTTCTCTTCCGGCGGGATGGGAAGAGAAAGCCGCCGCGGCGCTTTCGGGGAATACGCGCAACGAACACCGGGAGAAAGCGCGTGCCGTGCGGAATACTAAAAAGGCCGCCAGCAGGCGGCAGATAAACATCTGGTAGGAGCAAATATGAGCAAGCTACAGAATGAACGGCTGAAGAAATACATCGAAGCCGAAGAAGCCATCCTGTCCGGGCAGTCCTACACCATCGGAAACCGTACACTCACAAGGGCGAATCTGGCCACGGTTGAAAAGGTCATCCAGGATCTGATCGCGGCAGGGGCAACGGTGGATGGTGAAGAGACATCCGGCGGGAGCACGAAGCGCATTGTATTTTTAGACTAGGAGGGACGTCAGATGAAACGACGGATGAAACGCAATGATAACAGAATCAGGGCGCCGAACGGCACGGGAAGGCTTCGCGTGCAGAATACGGGCTATTCAGAAGGCGGGGGAAGCCGCACCAGCAACATTCTGAAGGCGTGGAACCCCATTCGCTCGAGTGCGAAATCAGACATCGACGCGAATATCGGGGCGCTGCGCGGTCGAAGTGCCGATCAGGCAACGAATACGCCCATCGGAGCGGCGGCGATCGACACGTCTGCGATGCACGCCATCGGGGCGGGGCTTACCGTTTCCCCGCGTCTGCAGTTCAAGACGCTCGGCATGAGTGTCGATGAAGCAAAGGAGTGGGAACGGGAAACCGCAAGGGAATTTGACCTCTGGGCAGGCTCTACGCAGTGCGACCTATACCGAAGAAATAATTTCTACGACCTGCAGAACATCGCCTACACGACCTACCTGACGGACGGGGACTCCTTCGCCCTCTTCCGGCGGAAAGCACCGAGCGCCTGCATGCCCTATTCTCTGCGGATCCAGCTCATCGAGGCGAATCGAGTATCCAATCCACTCGGAGCTGGCGTTATGGGGTATCCGGGACCGTTTGCCGTAGAAATGCGTGCGCCGAACGGAAACCGTATTATCGACGGTGTAGAGATTACAGAAGACGGAGAAATCACCGCATACTGGATCAGCAGCAAGGTGCCGTATGATCCGACGGACTACGCACCGACCACCTGGAGCCGCGTCGAAGCCTTCGGGAAACGTACCGGCGCGCCGAATATCCTGCAGATCTGTCACGATATTCGCGCAGAGCAATACAGAGGCGTGCCATACCTCGCACCGGTGCTTGAGACATTGAAGCAGGTGTCAAGGTATACCAGAGCCGAACTGACGGCAGCCATCATCAAGAGCTTTTTCGCACTCTTCTTCACCAGCAGCGCGGCGGGGCAAGACCTGAACAGCATCCTGGGCTCGCAAGATCCGAATGAGCCGGTGGTCGACGTGAATGAGTACGGACTTGCGGCGGGGACGCTGAATGCACTGCCCCGCGGCGTAGACGTGAAATCGGTCGACGCTTCCAATAGCCAGAGCACCTTCGAGCCTTTCGTGACACAGCTCATCAAGCAGATCTCGGCGGCCATCGGCCAGCCGTACGAAGTGCTTCTGAAGTCTTTCACGTCGTCCTACTCTGCATCCCGCGCGGCGCTTCTGCAGGCGTGGGATGAGTACAAGCTCAGAAGGACGTGGTTCGCCAATGACTTCTGCCAGCCCATCTATGAGGGATGGCTTCTGGAAGCGGTCGCCATCGGACGCATCAAAGCGCCGGGATTCTTCGAGGATCCACGCATCCGCAGGGCATATTGCCACGCGGACTGGTTCGGCCCGACGATGAGCATCCTGGACCCGGTGAAAGATGTGAACGGCAGCGCCATGCGCGTGGCTTACGGACTTTCTACCAGGACAAGGGAAGCGGCGGAAATGACCGGTACCAACTTCGATGAAAACATCGAGGCACTGGCTTATGAACAGAAACGGCAGGACGGCTTGGGGCTGAAATTTGCGAAGCCGCTCGTATTGGCCGGAGAGGAAGAAGGTGAGACTAGTGAGTAAATTTTGGAAAATCAAAAACGAGGCCGGCAGTGCGAACGCCGAGCTATACCTGTATGGGCAGATCGCCGAAAACTCCTGGAGCGAAAACGACAAGGGTGCCAAGGAATTTGCCGATGATCTTCTGGCGTGCGAAGGGAAAGACATCACCCTTCGCATCAACAGCCCGGGTGGGGATATCTTTGCCGCGCAGGCCATCTACAACGTGCTGAAGGCATATCCAGGCAAGGTGACGGCGCACATCGACGGCATCTGTGCGAGTGCGGCCACGGTCGTGGCATGCGGAGCGGGCAAGGTCGTCATGCCGAAGAATGCGCTGTACATGATTCACAACCCCATGGCCTGCGTATTCGACATGCTGGATGCAGAAGCGCTCAGCAAGATGGCAGACACGCTGGAAAAGGTCAAGGAGACTGTGGTCAACGTGTACAAGGACCGCGCCAGAGACAAAATGAGCGCTGATGAAATCATCCGCCTCATGAATGAGGAGACATGGATGAGCGCAGAGGAAGCGCTTGAGAAAGGGCTCATCGATGAAATCGACGACTACAATGTCGAAACAGAAATGAAGAGCGGCCTCGTAGTAGTAAATTCTATTTCCATGCCCGTCAAGGATCGGGAAGCCGAAAAGATCCGGCGGGTAATGAAGACCAAAGAAAGAGAGAAAACAACCGAAATGAATGACAGTGATCTGATTTCTAAACTCAAGGCGCTCCTCGGGGACAAGCCAAAGGAGGAGCCGAAAGAAGACATTGAGGCAGCAGAACGCCAGCGCATCACTGACCTCGAGGCGCTGGCAGGCGAAGAGGCAAACCCCTACGTGGATGCCGTCATCGCTTCCTGCAAAGCGCAGCCGGGAATGACAGCCAAAGCAGCGAAACCGATCGTGGACGCACTGAACGGCGTACACGTAGAGCCGAAGGAAGACGAAAAACTGGCGGCCATCCGCGCGCTGATCGAGGACAACATGCAGTCCGGCGCATCTTCTGTCAAGGCAGAGCCGAAAATGACAGCGGCAGATGCCGATAAAGCAAAGAATCAGGCGGCGGTCGCGGATATCGTTGCCCGCATGAACAAATACAGGGGGACAAAATAATGGCAATGAGAGAAGCAGTAAAAATGGAATACGACGGCCTGCTGGCAGGTGGTATCACTGCCTTCACCAAGAATGTAGCCATCACAGCGGGCACCGCCATGAAGCGCGGCACACTGATGACCGTGACGGATGGAACCGCAGCCGCGACCGCGAAGGGCGGCGCGGCAGACTCCATCCTCGCCAATGACGTGGATGATAAAGCGACGGCAGCAACAGTCTACATTACCGGCCGCTTTCATAGAGAAAAAGTGATCGCGGCAGAAGGTGATACCGTAGACGTACACGAAGAAGAACTTCGCGGCAAGGGCATTCTCTTCGCCGCTCTGAAATGAGGAGGACAAAACAATGGCTATTGATTACACAGAAACCCTGCAGATGATGGAAGCGATAGAGCGAGCTACACCGCCAGCCGCCTTCCTGCTCGATACCTTCTTCCCACGCATGCCGGCAACGGCCACTACCTCGAAGATCTCGGTACAGTTCAGAAAAGCGGCCCGCCGCCTTGCGCCATTCATTGTGCGTGGAGCGAAAGGCATTGACATGAAGCGTGATCCCATTCAGGAGGAAACCTATGCACCGCCGATGATGGCAGCGCGCCGTGTACTCGATCCGGATATCATCGCGCAGCGCGGGTTTGGTGAAGGTTTCTACTCCACAAAGACTCCGGCGGAACGCGCCGCCGATCTGCAGGCGCAGGATCTTGCCGACCTGCAGGCGGACATCATCAACCGCAAGAACAAAATGGCTGCCGACATCCTGACCACGGGCAAGTGCGATATCATCGGTCTGGCAGACGACGGGAAGAAAGAACTGATCGACACCGTGGACTATGGTTTCGACCAGAAGCTTATCCCGACCACCAAGTGGGATCAGGCGGGCGCGACCATCTACTCGGACATCAAGGGCATGTCCGAAATGATCCAGCAGAATGCCGGCCAGATCCCAACCGCGATGATCATCGGCCGTCATGTATTCGACTACATGCTGAATAACGATGAGATCATGAAGTGGCTCGCTGTACCGTCTCGCGATAATCTCGGCCTTATGTCCATCGTGCCGCGCATCGTATCTCCGCAGGTCACTCGCGTCGGTCTTATTCAGGCGCTGAACCTTGAAATCTACACCTATGGCGAAACATACGTGGATGACGATGGCGTGCAGAAGCCGTTTATCGGCGATGATGATGTCATCATCGGCATCACCGGTCGTGGTCGTCAGCTTCACGGCGCCGTCACTCTGGTCAACGAAGCGGGCACCGGTTATGATACCTTCGTTTCTCCGTACGTACCGTACAAATTCGGCAATAAGGAAGATCAGACCGTTGCCCTCACCATGTTCTCTCGCGCCGTGCTGGCACCAGAATGCGTCAGTGATTGGGCGATTATCAAAGCCAAGGGCGAATAAGGAGGCAGTATGTTCATTCTCGTGAAACGGAACTGTCTCTCAGCCCATGGAAAGATTTTCCGCCGCGGTGAAGTGGTCGAGCTGGATGACGAGACAGGCAAGGCACTCCTTGCATCCGAAGACTACACAGAAGTCGTGCTGCAGGAAAGCGAAGCAGAAAAAGCCGCTGAAGAAGCCGCTAAAGAACCCGCAAAAACACCCGTGAAAGCACCAGCAAGGGGGAAGGGGAAAACGACGAAGGGCAAAGGCGCAACGGCCAAGAAGGCGGAAAGCGAGGATGCACTTCCCGCCCCAGATGTAGAAGGCACTGTCGAAGGTTGATTTCTTTCAAAGAACAGGTCGAGAAGGACAACGGAGGCACTTTCCTGAACCTGTCGGAATTTGGGGAAGAGCATAGGTTGAACGATACACTCTGCACATGCATCCTGCAGGGGGACACCATTCAGCAGGCCTTGTCCATCGGGGAAGGCATCAGCAAGACCTATCCCACCATCTACGGCGCGGATCTGACAGTCAATGTAAAAGCATCTGACCTCGAAGAAGAGACGCCCGTCTACGGGCAGCTGTTCACGGTGGATGAGGAAATCTACATCGTGCAGAGCGTAAAGGAGGATATGGGCATGCTGACCATCGGACTGGTGGCGAATGAACGATGATTACCATTTCATTTGACCAAAAGCGCATCGAGCGCGCAAAGACTATGCTCGCCCTTGCTCCGAAAGAAGCGGACCGTGCAGCCGCCGCTGCCATCAACCGCACGTTGACACACGTGCCGAAGGAAATGGCGAAGACTGTGCGAGAGAAATACATCGTCCGTGCGGGAAGCGTCAAGAAGAGCCTCCGAAAGAATCGGGCGAGCGCAGGAAAGCTTGCGGGGGAGATCATTTCCACGGGCAAGGTCATGCCGCTCACCTCCTTCAAGATCGGGGGAGGGCGGCGCGGCCCCATGCGCGTGAAAGTGCTGCGCCGGGGAAGCCCGAAGCCAGTCAAAGGTTTGTTTGTCCGGTCATTCCCGAAGGGGTACGCCGGTCCCATGAAACGTGTGGGCGGCGCAAGGTATCCATTAAAAACTCCGGCGGGGCCCAGCGTCCCGCAGATGGTCGGAAGCGAAGACGTATTTTCCAAGTGGGGCGACGAGGCAGAAGAATTTCTGAATAAGCGCTTCACGCATGAGATCGATTTCCGTTTCTCTAAGTTGTTTGGCTAGGAGGCAGCATGACACCGATAGAAGCCATGGAGAACGTCGCCGCGCGCATCCGAGGCGTGGTGAAAGAGTACAGCACACACCAGAGGTGGGGCACGATCCCTGTCTCTGTCTATGCGGGCTATCCGCCCTTTTCCACGAAACCGGAGCAGAGAGAATCCTACATCTACTGCTATGCGGTCAAGGTGCATGACACCGAAGACCGTTACAGCCGGGTGGATATCGAGATCGGTTTCTCCATTTTCGATGAGGACCCGAAAGAGGGCTGCCTCTCCCTGTACAATCTGATGGAACACGTGCGGCAGGCGCTTCTCACCAAGCGCACGTTGGGCGGAAGGAGCCGTATGCTGTTTCCGCTGGAAGGGGAAATCGTAGATCCGCAGCCGTTCCCGCAGTGGCAGGGACGGCTGACTGTATCCTATACCATTGCGCAGCCTGAAGAGGAGGTGGACTTCTGAATGGAAGCGTCAAAGCAGACGATCTACGTCGGGCCGTCGCTCTCTGGCTCGCGGCTGGCACATGCCACCACGTTCATCGGGGGATACCCCGCGCACGTGCAGAATATTCTGGACGAGCACCCATGGATGATTCATTTATTCGTGCCGGTGACTGAGTATGCGGAAAGTATGAAAAAGCTGACGAAGAAAGGCACCGCGCTTTATATTTTTGCAAATCGATGCAAGGAGGTTTAAACATGGCATACAAACATGGCGTATATACTGGCGAGATTCCGACCAGTATCATCCCGCCTGTGGAGACTGATGCAGGCCTGCCTGTCATTTTCGGAACGGCGCCCCTGCACCTGGCATCCGATCCGGCGAAAGCGAACCGCCCCGTCCTCTGCTATTCCTATGCAGAGGCAGTGGCAGCCTTCGGTTATTCGGATGATTGGAAAGACTACACCCTGTGCGAAGCGATCTACAGCCAGTTCGCCCTTTATAACCGCGCGCCGGTCGTGCTTGTGAATGTACTGGATCCAAAGAAGCATAAGAAAGACAAGAAGGATCAGTCGCTCACCTTTACAGACGGCGTGGCAGCCATCAAGGATGCGGTTCTTCTGGATACGCTCAAGCTGAAAGTGGCAGAGGCTGGCGAAGCGCTTGGCGAGAATGATTACACGGCAGCCTACGATGATGATGGTACGCTGATCATCACCGCACTCGACACCGGAAAACTGAAAAATGTGACTGCGGCATTCGCAGACTATACCTATCTCGACCCAAGCACCGTGACTTCGGCGGACATCATCGGCGGCGTGGACAACGCGACGAACGAAAAGAAAGGCCTTGAAACCCTGAATCAAGTCTTCCCACTGACTCGCCTTGTGCCGGGGATCGTTATGGCGCCGGGATGGAGCCATGATCCGGCGGTCGAAGCCATCATGAAGGCGAAGGCAGGAAATATCAACGAACATTTCACCGCGCTCGTCCTGACAGACATCCCGTGCGGCGAAGGCGGCGTCACAAAGTACGGAGACGCGCCGAAGTGGAAGAATGACCACAACTACACCGGCGTGAACGAAGTCGCCTGCTGGCCGATGGTGAAGCAGGGGGACAAAGTCTATCACATGTCCACCCAGCTTCTCGGCGTCATCAGCACCATCGACAGCACGGACGAAGACGGCGTCCCATACCAGAGCCCATCGAACAAGTCCATGCAGATCGAGGGCCTGTGTCTGGAAGACGGCACCGAAGTCGTCATGGAACCGGAACAGGCGAACTACCTGAATGGGCAGGGCATTCTGACGGCTCTCAATTTCATCGGCGGATGGAAAGCATGGGGCAACAATACCGCGTGCTATCCGGCGGATACGGACGCCAAAGACCGCTTCATTCCGCTGCGCCGCATGTTCAACTGGCACGCTGCGACATTCATTCAGACCTATTGGCAGAAGGTGGATAATCCTACCAATCGTCGCCTCATTGACAGCGTGATCGATTCGGAAAATATCCGTCTGAACGGACTCGCTGCGCGCGAAGTCATTCTGGGTGGTCGCATTGCCTTCCTTGAAAGCGAAAACCCGAAGACCTCGCTCTTGAACGGCAAGGTCAAATTCCACACCTATTTCACCCCGCCGATCCCGGCAGAAGATATCGAGAACGTCATCGAACTCGATACCGACTACCTGGACAGCCTTTTCAAATGATAAGGGAGGGCACATATGCGAAACGTACCTGAAAACTTGATCAATTTCAGAGTATACGAGGACGGCGGCGCCTTCCTCGGCATCTCTGACGTCACATTGCCAAAGCTCTCTGCAATGACACAGACCATCAAAGGCGCGGGGCTTGCAGGTGAGCTCGAAGCACCGACAAGGGGGCACTATGGCTCCTGCGAGGCGGAACTGAACTGGCGCACCATCGAGAAAGACCTGCTTCACCTGGCGGCGAATAAAGCACTTTCTCTCGATCTGCGCGGCGCAGGGCAGGGATATGACTCCGAAAGCGGCGAATACACCACGCGCAAAATCAAGGTCCTGCTTCGCGGCCGCCCGAAAGAAGCTGATCTTGGTAAATTCGATGTAGGAGCGACCACGGACAGCAAGACCACGCTCGAATGCGACTACATCAAGATCGACATCGACGGGGAAACCAAGCTCGAACTGGACAAATATAATTTCATCTGCAACGTGGATGGCGTCGACTACTTGGAAGACGTGAGAGACGCGCTGGGGATGTAACGAAAAAGCCCCGCATATCGCGAGGCTTTTACATTTTGCTCTACAAGGAGGAATCATGGCTGTTACAGTCAAATTAAAGAAGGCAGTACACGTCAAAGGGAAAGAGACCACGACCGTGGTACTCGATCTCGATAAACTTACCGGGAACGATCTCATTGCGGCGGAGTCTGAAGCGAGAGCGCTTAAAGCGGGAGAGGCGTCCGTATTTGCGTCTATGAAATTTCAGGCAGTCGTTGCCGCAAAAGCTATCGGATGTCCGGCGGATGATCTTTTTGAATTGAGTGCGAGCGATTTTAAGGCCGTGGTAGCGCCGGTGGTAAATTTTCTTATGGCGTAGTGGATAAAACCGCAGGAACACGCCCCATCAAAAAACTGGCGTTTCAGATGGCAATGGCCACCTATACGCCAGTCGAGTTCTATTTATCTATACCGCTGTCTTTGCTTATTGAGTATGCAGAAATCGTCAAAGAAATCGGTCGAGATAGGCAGTAGTTTTGTTATTCGGCTTTTTTCTGACTTCGCGGAGGAAGAGATACGTCGTATAGAGGAAGAATGCAATCCCGCCAAGCACACCGGCGGCGAAAAGATAATTCCCGATAAGCACCCACTCAGACTTTGGCATGCCGCAAAGCTGCATGATCAGGATCGGGATGAGAGGAAGCAATAAGCCAATGACGATGCAGGCAAAGAAATAAATAGCCAGCAGGATAGCGAAAAGCGGGAACGTAGCGCCGACCAGAAGGGCAACTAAAAAACGCATGAGCATTCACCTCAATTAGAGCTTTCAATCATTATCTGACATTATCTGAGCGCTGGCGTTTCGCTCTTTCTGCGGCTTCGCGAGCTTTTGCTTTGCGCAGCCCCTCCTTCCAGCCGCCGACGAGGCAGCACTTCACGTTGCAGCAGATGCGGCCAATAGGGTGGCGAAAAAGGAAGATAAAGAAAGCCCAAGTGCCAATCACACAGGTCCATCCATAAAAGGATAGGAACCATGTCGCGACGATGGCGTAAGCAAACATGACAAGGAAGAAGATCAGTCCGAGACAGCCTAGCGTATCCACGAAAATCACCACTTTCTAGGCATGACAACCGCTGAAAATTCAAAACAGTCCAGCAATTTTCTTTGATTATATCACGAAAGGAGGGGGCTATGGCAGGGAAAGGATTTTCTTTTAATTTTACAATCAACGGGAACCTGGCAAACGGTTTTTCTGCAAGTTTCGGGGAAGCTTCGAGCAAAATCGGGAAATTGACATCCCAGATTAAAGAGTTTGGGAAAGTCGGTCAAGGCATCGACGGCAAGACAATGGTCAAGAACGCATTCGGCGGGATCCTGGCGACCGGCGGGGCAAAGATGATCGGCATGGCAAGAGGCATTGGTTCAGACTTGATGGAGACAAGCCAGGCGGCAATCGATTTCGAGAGCAGCATGGCGGATGTCAAAAAAGTGGTAGACTTCGACACGCCGCAGCAGTTCAAGGAAATGGGAAATGACATCCTGGAAATGACGAAGACCATCCCTATGGCCGCACAGGATTTGGCACAAATCGTAGCGGCTGGAGGGCAGTCGGGAATCGCGAGAGAAGACCTTAACGGTTTTGCCGAATCGGCAGCCAAGATGGGCGTTGCCTTTGATATTTCTGCAGGACAGGCCGGAGATATGATGGCAAAGTGGCGAACGGCTTTCAAAATGAACCAGACGGAAGTCGTCGACTTGGCAGATAAGATCAATTATTTGGGCAACACCACGGCAGCCAGCGCACCGCTGATTTCCGATGTCGTGACGCGCATTGGTCCATTAGGTGAAGTAGGAGGCGTCGCAGCCGGGGAAATCGCCGCGCTCGGCGCTTCGATGGTCGGCTCCGGTATCCAGTCAGATGTAGCAGCGACCGGCCTGAAGAATATGATCCTCGCACTGACGGCAGGCGAAAGCGCAACGAAGTCACAGGTCGGAGCATTGAATGAATTGGGGCTTAGTGCCGAAGATGTAGCCCGGGGAATGCAGGACAACGCGAAGGAAACTATCCTGAAGGTACTGGACGCGATTCGCGGGCTAGACAAAGTCAAGCAGGCGTCCGTATTAAGCGATCTCTTCGGAAAGGAATCGCTGGGGGCCATTGCACCGCTTTTGTCAAATCTGGATGGCGTGCAAGACAATTTAAATAAAGTGGCCGATTCGTCTAAGTATGCAGGAAGCATGGAGGGCGAATTTTCCGCGCGCTCGGAAACGACGGCCAACTCATTGCAACTTGCCAAGAACAATATGGAGGCGTTCAAGATCGCAATAGGAAACGGGCTCATACCGGCCATGACGCCCATGATCTCCTTGCTGACGCAGGGGGTGAAATGGGTATCGGGAATCGCGCAGGAGTTCCCCGGTGCGGCATCCGTCCTTGGTACAGCAGCCGTCTCGATAGCTATATTTTGCGGGGCAGTTGGCGCACTTAGTACATTAGCCGGAACCGTGCAAACGGTTGCCACGTTTGTCCAGTGGGCAAAAGAAGCCGGACTTGCAACAAGAATTTGGACGGGGGTTCAGTGGGCGTGGAACGCAGCCATGACAGCAAATCCCGTAGGCGTTGTTATTATGGGGATTGCGGCTTTAATTGCGATTGGTTATGTGCTTTACCAGAATTGGGATACCATCAGTTCTTTTGCTGCCACCATGTGGGAAGGCGGGAGACAGGCTATTGCTGACTTCTGCGGCACCATCAGCAATAAAGTGGCGGAGGTATGCGATTGGGTGCAGGGAAAATGGCAGGCTTTGAAAGACTTTCTCTCCCATCCTATCGACGCACTGGTCAATTACAATCAGAGCATAGGAAGCGCGCCCGACGTGGCAACCAATGCGGCCGGCGGTATCTATAACCGGGGCTCTTTCCTGACGACATTCGCTGAAGATAGCCCGGAGGCAGCTATTCCGATCGATGGAAGCCGGCGTGCACTGGGACTGTGGCAGGAGACAGGGCGGCGCCTCGGAGCACTGAATGCTTCAGGCATCGCGCCGCAAAAGAGTGGGACACGAAGCACCACTATCAATTTCGCCCCGCAGATCACGATTCAGGGCAACGCAGACAAGAGCACCATGGAGAGCGCGATGAAAGATGCCGTGAGCGACCTGAGGCGCATGCTCAAGGATATACAGAGAGACGAAAGGCGGCTTTCTTATGGCTAAGACATACCGCACTGTGCAGGGCGACATGTGGGACAGCATCGCGAAAACACTCTATGGCAGCGAGAGCGGCATGACAAAGCTCCTCGAAGCCAATGGGGACTATGCGGACATCGTCGTATTTCCGGCAGGCATCACGCTCGTGGTGCCAGACTGGGAAGCACCGAAGACCAGCCGCCTGCCGCCGTGGAGGCGTCCATGACGCCGCGTCAGGTCGTGCCCCTTGTGAAGTATGAAGGGGCGGACATTTCCGAAGACCTCGCGCCGCACCTGAAGTCGATTTCCTTCACGGACAACATGTCCGGCTATGCGGATGACCTCACCATCAGGCTTGAAGACCGAAACGGTCTGTGGGAATCGGACTGGTTCCCAGACCGCGGGGCAACGCTTGATGTGTCCTATGTCACGCTGAACTGGAAAGACCTTGCGGACGGCCTGCAGATCATGGTGGCGGGGCTCTTTGCCATCGACACCATCGAGGGCAGCGCGCCGCCAAGGGAAATCGAGCTCAAGGCGACATCCATCCCGGAAAACAATGAGCTTCGCGGCGTCGATCGTACGCGCTCGTGGGAAAAGGCAGAGCTGAAGACCATCGCCAATGATGTGGCGACCGGCGCAGGGCTCTCGCTTGTCTATGACAGCGAGGAAAACCCCACACTGGACAGGGCAGAGCAGACAGAACAGTCCGATCTGTCGTTTCTTCTGAAGCTGTGTGAGGATAATGGCCTCGCCCTGAAGATCACGAATAGCCAAGTGGTTATTTTCAGCGAAACAGACTATGAGCAGGTCGAGCCGAAAGTCACCATCGTGAAGCCGGGCACGCCTTATGAAGTAGAGGACGGCATGGAGTACGTGCATCTCATCACCGGATACCGCATGCACGCCGCGACGCGCGACATCTACAAAGCCTGCCATGTGCAGAACAGCGACACCGGCGAAACCATCGAGGCGACGTTTACCGATCCCGGCAAACAGGAAGGCAAGACGCTGCAGGTCAAGGAGCAGGTGAAGACCGTCGCAGAAGCTGAAAAGCTCGCCAAGAAACGCCTTCGAGAGAAGAACAGGGACGAATGGACCATGACGGTCGACATGCCGGGAGATTTCCGCATGCTGGCAGCTACCACGGTAAATGTATTAGGCTTCGGGAAATTCGATGGGAAGTACATCATCACATCGGCGAAGCATCAGATTTCCGGCGGCTATACCACAAGCGTCGAAATGAGGAGGTGTCTCAATGGATACTAACCAGCTGAAGAACCTGATCCGCGTCGGGAAAGTATCCTCCGTAAACGGAAAGACATGCCGCGCGCGAGTTACATTTCCCGACAAAGACGACCTCGTAAGTGATGAACTGGCGGTGCTGCAGATCGGGGCAAACGGGACGGAAGGATACTGGGTGCCTGAAGTCAATACGCAGGTACTTTGCCTCTTCCTGCCGAATGCATCCGGGAACGGGCTCAATGCCGGATTCATCCTGGGCGCATACTACTCGAAGGCAAAGCCGCCGCCCGAGGAGAACGCCGACGTGAGAGCAATTCACTTTCCTGATGGGAGCCTTATCCAGTGGGACAGCGGCACCATCACAATCAAAGCCGCGGGCGCCATCAAGATTGAAGCGCCGCGGGTAGATATCAATTAGGAGGAGCTATGCCAAGCGCACACAGGCTGGGAGACAACGACACCGGGCATGACGCCTGCCCGCCGACGGCGCTTTCCTCTGCCAGTGGCGATGTATTCGTCAATGGCAAGGGGGCGGGGCGCGTGGGAGATCCCTACGTGCCGCACGGATGCAAGGCGCACCCATCGCATGCAGGTGCCGTCGCCAGTGGAAGCGGCACCGTATTCATCAACGGCAGCCCAGCCGCCCGTGTGGGAGACCCTGTCACATGCGGCGGGGCGGCAGCGGCGGGCTCATCCAATGTTTTCATAGGAGGGTGACATGTTCGTAGGATTTCTGGGAACCATCCCCTTCGTTGCTTCGCGCGGTTACGTCCGCACCTTCGACGACTACAAACGTCAAGGGGATGCAAGGTGGGCTGATCATGAGATCATCGGCGAGAAGCAGGTGTCAGAATTTCTAGGAGAGAATCTCGAAGAGATTTCCTTCACCATGCTCTTTCGCAAGGACAATGGCGTGAACCCGCAAAGCGAGGTCGATACGCTCCGCGAACTCAAGGCGAACGGCACGCCGGTTCCTCTGGTGCTGGGCTTCAAAGTCATCGGAGATGGTCTTTGGACAGTGCGAAGCCTGGACTACAGCGTCGACTTCTGGGACAAGTGGGGACACCCGCAGGCCATCACCGCCAATGTTTCCCTGAAGGAATACGCAGAAGGGAAGGCCACGCTCAAAGAAGCATTCAAGGGGCTGATTGGATTATGAATTACATTATCGAAGTCAAAGACATCGTAGATTTCTCGCCGCAGAACGAGATCGCGGAGATCCTGCAGAATGTGCAGACCATCATGGCGACTACAAAGGGGAGCGTACCACTTGACCGAGACTTCGGCGTGAGTGCGGATTACGTAGACAAACCCATGGCGAAAGCAAAGGCCATGCTGGCGGCAGAAATCATTCAGGCGGTGCGAAAGTATGAGCCGAGAGCTACCATCACCGGGATTTCCTTCACGGAGTCCATGGATGGGAAACTAGAGCCAAGAATCGAGGTGAGACTCAATGGAATTAAAGAATCTTCCTGATATTTCCTTCGCTGAGACAGACGCGGAGATCGTGAAAAAAGAAATCATCGCCCGGTATGAAACAATCGCCGGGCGTACACTGGCCGACGGAGACCCCGTTCGGGTTTTTCTTTTATCCATCGCCGAACTTCTCATCCTGCAGAGAAACCTCATCGATTACACGGGGAAGATGAACCTGCTCGCCTATTCCAAAGGCGATTATTTGGATCACCTGGGCGCGCTCCTTGACGTCGAGCGCATCCCCGCGAAGAGGGCGAAAACCACGCTGACCTTCATCCTGTCGACCGCAGAAACCGGTGCCATCATACCGGAAGGGACACGCGTCACCACGCAGGACGAACGGGCGTATTTTGCAACGGCGGAAGCCCTCTCCATTCCGGCGGGGCAATTGACCGCGCAGGTGGCCGCCGTCTGCACGGAGCCGGGGGATGCCGGAAATCATCTGGCCATTGCCTCATTGACGAAGCTGGTCGATCCGCTGCCTTATGTGGACAGCGTGCAGAATGCGACCGTCACTGCGGGGGGCGCAGACAAGGAAAGCGACGAATCCTACAGAGAACGCATTCACGAAGCCCCGGAGTCCTTTTCGGATGCAGGCTCCTATGGGGCATACACCTTTTTTGCCAAGTCTGCGAATCCGGACATTGCGGATGTTTTCATCACATCCCCCTCTCCGGGCGAGGTGAAAATCGTGCCGCTGATGACGGGCGGGGAAATCCCGGAAGAGGAAGTACTGAAGGATGTGCTCGAAGCGTGCAATGATAAAACAGTGCGGCCTCTGACAGATCAGGTGAGTGTACAGGCTCCGACTGTGAAGAATTATGATATTCAGATTACTTATTACATCGGAGCAGACAGTGAAAGCTTTTCTGCAACCATCAAGCAAGCCGTCACGGAAGCGGTCAATCAATACGTTGAATGGCAGAAGGGGAAGCTGGGCAGAGACATCAATCCGTCACAGCTGATGAAGAATATCATCGAAGCGGGAGCCAAACGGGCGGAAATCACAGAGCCTGTATTTACGAAAGTAGAAAACACAGAGGTGGCTGTAGCGGATCAGATATCAGTGACTATGGGAGGGATCGAAAGTGAGTAACCTGTCTGAACAGAAACTGATTACCATTGTCCCGTCTTCCATTTCCGGAGATAAGACGATCCGGAACATTTCCGCAGCTACTGATCCGGAGCTCCGGAAAATCTCCAGTGATACACTTCTTCTTTTACTTCTTTCCAGGTTGGATGAACTTCCGGAAAAAATCGTCGATGCCCTGGCATGGCAGTACCATGTTGATTTCTATGATGACGCAGCTACGTTGGAGAAAAAACGGGTGCTGGTGAAGCAGAGTATAAAATGGCACCGCCGAAAGGGAACCCCGTCTATGGTAGAAGAAGTCTGTACGGCGATATTCAAATCCGCAAAGATTGAAGAAAACTGGGAGTATGGTGGGGAACCCTATCACTTCAAGGTTGTGATGATCACCGAAGCGGTCCCCGACATTTCCGTGATCAACAGCCTGTACCGCGCCATCGAGCACACGAAAAATGTTCGCTCCTGGCTGGACGGGGTGTCTTTTCACAGAGACTTGCTGAAAACGATTTACTATGCACTTCCTGTTGCCTCTGCAAAAGTTATCAGTATTTATCCTGCAGCTTTCAGGATGTCGGATATATCCGGTACTGTACGTGAAGCTGCAGGAGTGAGAGTTCAGAGAAAGGTGGAAATTCAATAATGCCAAACTGGAACGGGCTTGTATTGACTAAGAAAGGGCAACTTCTGCAGGCGAAAGTAGGAACTGGCGTTGTGCTTGCACTGACTAAAATGAAGCTGGGATCCGGGGTTTTGCCTAAGGGGACATCGCTTGAAGACCTGACAGACCTTGTGACGCCGGAACAGAATGTAGGAATTGCAGCTAAGGAAGTTCTGACGGATCAGAAGATGTGTAAAATCAGTGCGACAATCACCAATGTCGGACTTTCCGCGGGATACTATGTGCGGGAGCTTGGCGTTTTTGCCAATGATCCGGACGATGGGGAAATCCTGTATGCTGTTACCTCTGATTCCGCGCCGGACTACCTTCCGCCGAGAGGAGGCTCTACAGCGGTATCTCAGGAATTTGCCGTATATATTTCGGCATCTAATGCGTCTGATGTTAAGGTTTCTATCGATCCGGGGGCCCTGGCAACAATGGGCTATGTCGAATTAGCTCTCCATGAATATCTGAAAATCGTGGATAAGGGAACTGATATATCAAAAACTTCCGGGGCTCTTGTTGAACTTTATTAAGGAGGGGGGAGGGAAGTGCTTCAGATTGACAGTAAGAACAGAATAACACTGACGAGAGGAGATACCGCAGTCCTGAAACTGTATTTAAAAGATGCAAGGGGCAAATCCGTGCATATTGGTGAAAATTGTTCCTGCATTTTGACAGTTAAAGAGAACACCGACACAGATTCAGCCCTGATCCAGATTCCGGCAAAGGACGGCAGTTTCACATTCCTTCCAGAGCATACAAAACACATGAAGTACGGCAATTATGTGTACGATGTCCAAGTCACTATGGATGAGGGCAATGTCTATACGGTTATCCCTCCCAGTCGGTTCACGATAGGAGAGGAAGTAACATGGTAGCCCTTCATCAGGACCGGATCATTATAGGATCTCTGGCAAATGGAAGCCAATTCATAGAAGGGACCTTGGAAAAAGAGAAGGTATTGAACGGGGTGCTGGGAGTAGGCCTCCGGCAAGTTGAAAGTGACGCGGTAGTCCGGGTAAACAATCGGTTGGATTTACCGACTGTTGGGAATCCGCAGAATATTTATTTTGTAATCGGTGAGAATGCAGTTTATCGCTGGGATGAAGAAAAACTATTGTATTTTTGTGTTGGCAGAGATTATGAGGAAATCAGTTTGATTAATGGAGGTACAGCCAATGAATAAGGAACTGAAGGTAAAAATTACTCTGAGAGCGGACAGCTCTTCCGCATGGGCGAGTGTAAACCCCGTGCTCTTGAAAGGGGAAGCAGGCTATGAAGTTGATACGGGGAAATTAAAATTCGGTGATGGTACTACAAAATGGTCCGATTTAACGTATTTTGTCGGGAATGTAGATTTATCCGGATACATGACACTGGCAGAATATAAAGGTTCCGGGGCCGGTGTTGTAAAGGCTGCAGATAAGCTGCAGACGGTCAGAAAAATCAATGGTGTTGGCTTTGATGGTACTGCGGATATTATTATCAAGGACAATACCAAAATCCCGACCTCTGAAAAGGGAGCGAAAAACGGGGTAGCAACCTTGGATAACAATGGATTAGTCCCGTCGACACAGCTTCCGAGTTATGTCGATGATGTTATAGAAGGCTATTACAGCGAGGGCAAATTTTATAAAGAACAGAGCCATACGAGTCTTATTAAAGGGGAATCTGGAAAAATCTACGTTGACCTGGATCCCTCTGCAAAATTTGAGCAGTATAGATGGTCCGGCTCTTCGTTTGTCTGCATAACCAAGCCTTTGGATATAGCAAGCACAGAGGAGGCAAAGTCCGGCACCGATGATACCAAGGTCATGACACCTCTGAAAGTTAGCCAGGCTATCGAGAATAAAGGATATATTACCGAAGAGAATGCGGATAATAAATATGAAGCGAAGATTACAAATAAGAAATCCGCTTTTAACGTAGACTTTGGCACTACCGCCGGCACTGCTGCGGAAGGTAATGATGCAAGATTTTCCGATGCGCGTATTCCTAAAGGAACCGCGGGGGGTGATTTGATCGGAAATTATCCAAATCCTACCATCAAAAATTCCGCAATCACGAATGAAAAAATTGCTGACGGAGCTCTGTCTACGTCCAAACTGTTTACTCCCTCCGGAGATACATTGATTCTTAATGGCAGTAATTCTCAGGGGTGATAGAAGGGAGGATGTCTCATGCCGATCACATACCTAAATGTAAGAATGAAGCAACGGATCGGACTGGCATCCGAATGGAAAGCAGACAATCCCTTACTTCTAAAAGGAGAACTGGGAATTGAAAGCGATACCGGATATGTAAAGTCCGGCGACGGAAGTACCCGATATAATGACCTTCCTTATCTCACGTCCCCTCAGGCCGAAACCGGAGGAAAAGTGGTGGCAAGTATCTATCAGCCGGAAAGTGAAATGTGGATTGATGTCGATATGGAAGATATTACTATCGGTGCAGAAAGCGATGCCTTTATAGAATTTAAATAGGAGGTTCAATGATGGCCAACAGAAAAGGAAAATTCAAAGTAAAGAATGGCAGCGGGAGTTACGATCAGGTAATGCTTGAAACGCAGCTTGGTCAGGTCGTAGACAGTCCGATAAAAAGCTTGGAGAGAAGTACCCGCTATGAACAGAACGACGTTGTTGCGGAACAAACATGCAAAGGGACTTTCTTGGTATGTACTACAGCAGGGACTACAGCCGCATCGGCTCCTTCCGGGTATTCCAGTGTGGCAGAAGGCGGTTCTGTAACTGATGGGACCGCTGTATTTACTGCACATCGTTTTAATAACTTGGCCAATATAGCGGCTATTATTGCGCATAATGCTCTTGAAACTGCTCACCCATCCCTTGATTTTATTAAATCTCTGTCTGCTGTATCCGATGGTATCCACTACCGCACAAGAAATGGAAAATCGGATCAGGTTCTTGATCTTATCAACCAGCTCCAGGCAACACTTTCTCAGGAAACAGTACCGAGTGGCAATACCGGATCTTTGGCTGCTCTGCTTTCCGGCATCGTTCACCAGATTGCAGCATTGTCCGGTAAATCTAACTGGTGGGAAACACCGAAAGACAGTTTTGAAACACTGTCTGCCGGCGTAGTTGCCGGTGACGTTTCCAATCCAGACAGCTGGTGGGTGAAGATCGGCGGAACGATCCCGATAATTATACAGGGTGGAACTACCCAGCCATCGCCAATCACATTCCCGGTAAG
>ERZ1034865.462-NODE-462-length-25359-cov-5.582121_pt1 | contig 25359 bp, 36 predicted proteins | sample MGYA00520632_ERZ1034865 | MGnify/ENA primary metagenome ERZ1034865 (study PRJEB33766, sample SAMN09781738) | gut metagenome | biome: gut microbiome | host: Homo sapiens | place: Madagascar | study: EMG produced TPA metagenomics assembly of the PRJNA485056 data set...
TGAAATTTAAAGAGTTTGTGAATTGGTGCAATGAAAGAGCGTGTGATGGATGTTGGGGAATGCTAACAGCTATGGCGTGCATTGATTTAATACAACAGGTTAGAAAAATCCCTTTCTGGAGAAGAGAGAAGTTTTGAAAAGAAAATTACGAACATCAGGTATTAGACGAGATTGTTAATCCGATAGAGAAGAAGCTGGAGGAAATGGGAAAATGATATAACGTTGAGGTGGGGACAACAATAAGTGCTCTGTATGGTAACATGGAAATAGAGAAACCATGACCAATGGGGCATTTTTTAGTTGGAGGTGAGTACGTGGGGAAGGCACCAAAATACACAAGTGTCAAAGAAGTAGAGGATAAAATAGCACAGTATTTCGAAAAGTGCAAGGGTTATCCATTGACCGATGACGAAGGGAAACAAGTCTATAACAAATTCGGTCAGCCTATTTTTGTGGACGTTCACCCGCCAACGGTAACGGGGTTAGCATTAGCGTTAGGATTTACAAGCAGACAAGCGCTTCTAAATTATCAAGCAAAACCACAGTTCGTTGACACGATTACGCGCGCGAAAGCCAGAGTAGAGCAGTATGCAGAAGAAAGACTATTTGATCGTGATGGTTCCAATGGCGCACAATTTAGCTTGAGAAATAACTTTAAAGGCTGGGACGTTGATAAGAAAAATGATGATTCTGGAGAAGGAAAGATTACGATTGTAAACAATATTCCAAGACCGGAGAAACAGGATGGAAAGTAATGCTGTCAAGCTAAACGAAATCATAGCCCCGGCTTTTTATAATGTGTTCTGGGATATATTGGATGGAAAGCACACTTACTATGATTTGTTTGGCGGGCGAGGTTCTACGAAATCATCTTTTGTTGGAACCATGATTCCATTCCAGATGATGCAGGATGCCGAAAATGGCGTATTGTCCAATGCTGTAATTTTCCGAAAAGTTGGAAATACGCTTCGAGAATCTGTATATGAACAGATAGCGTGGGGGATTGATGCACTAGGGGCAAATGATTTGTGGGATGCCAGCATTAGCCCTATGCAGTATACATATAAACCGACTGGCCAGAAAATCATATTTAGAGGCCTTGATAAAGCGAAAAAGACAAAATCCATCAAAACAAGTAAGGGATATTTTAAGTATCTTTGGTTTGAGGAGCTTGATGAATTCGCCGGGGTCGAGGAAATCCGTACAGTGCAGCAATCGGTTCTTCGAGGTGGTAGCAAGTTTGTTGTATATAAGACCTTCAACCCGCCGATCAGCCGGAGCAATTGGGCAAACGTATATGTGTCTGAACCACGAGCGGACAGCTATAGACATAAGAGCGATTACAGAACCGTCCCTGCTGAATGGCTGGGGCAACAGTTTTTTGATGATGCGGAACATCTAAAAAAGACAAATCCGAGAGCATACGATCATGAATATCTTGGCTTGCCTGTTGGACTTGGAACAAATATCTTTGACTTGTTGGAGATCCGGACGATTACAGACGAAGAAATTCAGAAGTATCAAAGCATATACCAAGGACAGGACTGGGGGTGGTATCCAGATCCCAAGGCGTTTATACGTGCTGCTTATGTGGCTAATCAAGAAAAAGTTGTTCTGTTAGATGAAATGGGCGGGTGCAAGATCCGTAACACGGTTATGGCTGACCAGATCAAAGAAAAACAGTATGATGATTACACCATCTATTGTGGAGTCGATGAAGAAGAAAGTATTATTGACTTCCGAGATGCTGGAATTCCGGCACGTGGGGCTCTGGTAACACCTGGAAGCCGCAAATATACGTTTGAGTGGTTGCAATGCCGGACTATTGTTATAGATCCAGCAAGAACCCCACGAGCATATAAAGAGATCATTGAGTACGAACATGAAGTGGATAGCAACGGGAATGTAATTGCCGATTATCCAGACGGTAACGATCACTGGATAGATGCGTTACGTTATAGCATCTCCCCGATGGCAATGAGACGAGGTCATAGTGCATAATGGGACTTATTACAACAATTAAAAGGTGGATAGAAATGATATTTAAAAGCCAGGCAGAAAAGGATTTTAAAATTGACGTGATCGAGTCCCCAGTGATGGAAGCAATCACGCAGAAGTGTGCAAACATCTACCGAGGCACACCGCCGTGGGTAGATGCAAAAGATGGTATTAAGACTATCAATTTTTCAAAGTCTATTTGTTCGGAGACTGCCAGGTTGGCAACGCTGGCTATTGGTATCCAGGTGGACGGATCAGCAAGGGCGGAATGGCTCCAGAAAAAGATTGATACCATGTACTCGCAGATCCGCACATGGGTAGAGTATGGATGCGCCTACGGTACTGTGTTTATTAAACCAAACGGGACAGGCTTTGATCACTTCACTCCGCTGGATGTGCTGCTGGTGGATTGCGATAACCAGGAGATCCGGGGGATCATTTTTAAAGACCAGTATACACAGGGTGATAAGACATACACCAGACTTGAGTATCACAGGTTTGTTGATAGCGTTGTGGATGGCGTGGAGGTCTCCCCGTACTACATCAGTAACCGGACGTATGTATCCGACTCAGCGGATAGCATCGGTAAACCTATTCCCATGAGTGAAACAAAGTGGTCGAATCTGATGGAAGAAACACCGCCAATTATGAAAGCTAATGGTGAAAGCCTGGACGGCCCGATGTTTGGCGTATTCCGGACACCGCAGGCCAACAATGCAGACCAAAATACGATTCTTGGTTTGCCGATCTATGCAGAAGCGATTGAGGAGCTGAAAGACCTTGACATAGCGTATAGCCGAAATGCCGGAGAAATTAAAGACTCACAGAAGATTATATTGGCAGATGATCGGCTGCTGATGCCGGACGGTACTCCTATCCATGCACAGACGCCGGAGGGACTTGCTAGACGGCGTGATGATATGCATTTACCTCATTACGTCAAAAATGTTTATGGAAATGACCAGAAAGAGTTTTACCAGGAAATCAACCCGCAGCTTAACACAGATGTACGGCTGACCGGAATTAATGCGTTATTGTCACAGCTTGGCTACAAATGTGGATTTAGCAATGGTTATTTTGTGTTTAACGAGAAAACTGGAATGGTGACGGCCACACAGGTAGAAGCTGATGACCGCCGTACAATCCAGCTGATCAAGGATGTCCGGGACAAGCTGCAAGCCTGCATGGACGGCGCTATCTATGCGCTTAATGTATATGCTGATCTGTATGGGCTGGCTCCGGTTGGCACTTACAAAGTAACATATGACTTTGGAGATATCACGTACAACTACCAGGAGGACAAGGCCACATGGTGGAATTATGTGGTGCAGAGAAAGGTTCCGGCCTGGAAGTATTTTGTGAAGTTTGAGGGAATGTCGGAATCCGAAGCGAAAGCAATGGTAAAAGAAGCGGAGCCGGACGAAAAGACAGGACTATTCGAGGAGGAATAAACCATGATTAGTAATTGCGGACATGATGAAAGAGGAAAATACACAGGTGGACGGGCAGGAGATCAGACAGGCCAGGAATGGGCGGTGATCCCGTGGTACAATCGCCCCTGGAATGTGGTATTGAGACACAATGACTGGGAAGTAAGAGAAAAGATTGCTGACCTTGCGAAGAAAGCAGCAGAAAATAACCATATCGGCTATGACCAGGGAGAACGGTATACTTTCTGGGAGAACTTGAAAGCGGTTGGCTATGACCCGTCAAAGATTACTCGTTACTGTGAAACAGATTGCAGTGCAGGAGTGGCAGCTATCGTTAAGGCAGTTGGCTATCTCCTTAATGTTGAGAACTTAAAAAACGTAAGCATCTATTGTTATACCGGGAATCTTAAAACAGCGCTTAAAAAAGCTGGTTTTGAAGTTTTAACCGACCAGAAATATCTCACCAGTGACAAGTATTTGCTTCCAGGGGATGTCTTGCTATATGAGGGCCATCATACGGCGATCAACCTGGACACCGGAAAAGAAATCATATATTTGGCAGATCACTGGGAAAAGACAGAAAATGGCTATACATACATCACGGCCACAGGAACAGTAAAAAATAGATGGGCATTGATTAATCACCATTGGTATCTCTTTGACAAAAACGGATACATGCTGACTGGCTGGCACAGATGGGACGGTAAGACCGTAGATCCAGCAGATGGAACGGGAGACTGGTATTTCTTGGACAACACCAAAGACGGAGCCTTAGAGGGTGCCTGCTGGCATAGTCGGGACAACGGCGCACAGGAAATTTGGTATGTAGAGTAGGTGCTTATGCTATCACCAGAGTATTTAAAAAGAGTATCGGAGGGGAGTGAAGAGATCGCTTCCCTCTTACACAATTACATCATAAAAAAGATCATAGGCCGCATGATGGCAAGATTGGGTCGTGGTGACGAATATCTGTTTACCTCATCGGATAAATGGCAGATACAGATCTTGCAGGACTCTGGGGCGTTGCTGGAAGAAATTACCGCGGAGTTGGCGAAATATACCAAGATGCAGGGAAAAGAGATCAAAGCAGCGATGGAAGAGGCTGGGATAAAAGCCATAGAAAAAGACAATGAGATTTATACTGCCGCCGGGCTATCACCGAAGCCACTGGAACAGTCACCGCTACTGATCCGCATTCTGGAGCGTGATATGATCGCCACTATGAGCGAGTGGAACAATTACACCAGAACCACCGTAGAAGCCGCACAAACTGTTTTTATCAATGAATGTGACATGGCATATAGAAAGGTCATCACAGGGGCTACAACGTACACACAGGCCGTCAGAGAAGCTGTGGAAGAGGTGGCGAAGAATGGCGTGATTGTGCAGTATCCTTCTGGCCATAAAGACACTATTGAGACAGCAACAGCAAGAGCCGTAAGGACGGGAGTATCACAGGCGGCGGGCGATATTGCCTTGAAGCGAATGGAAGAGATGGACTGGGACATCATTTTGGTATCCGCTCATATCGGAGCCAGAACGGGAGACGGTGGCGAAAACCCAGGGAACCATCTGTGGTGGCAGGGGCAGTTTTATAGCAGAACAGGGAAAGACAAGAGATTTCCGCCTTTTTCCAATACTGGCTATGGAACGGGTGAAGGACTGGGCGGTTGGAATTGCCGCCATAGTTTCGGATCTGGTGATGGAGTGAATAATCCATACAAGGACATACAGACCGCCGATAATGTCAAAATGGAGAAGCTGGAGCAACGCCAAAGGGCATTGGAGCGTAGAATTCGCAAGACCAAGAGGGAAGTTATGGCGATGCAGGAAGCGGTTGACCAGTGCACGGATAACGAAGCAAAGTTTGAGTTGCAGCAAGTCCTTGACCGTAAGTCATACACGTTGCAACACCAGAATAAAGCATACAACGAATTTTGCAAAGAAAATGATCTTAGACCATTGAGAGATAGGCTGCGGATAGCAAGGTGGAGCAGTGACCAGGCGGCAAAGGCCAGAGGAGCAGCGAGACGGTACGAGAAAGGCAAACCATGAGTAAATTATTTGAGCCGGAGGACATGGCATGACAGGAATAGAATTTTTAAATGAGTGTATTGTGATTTGTAAAAATGTGTCGGTGATCGGCGCAGCGGCTGGTGTCCTCTACTCACTTTATGCCAGAGCAAAGAAACCACAAAAAGATATGGAGCAGAGGATCGAAGCAATAGAATCGGACATCAAGGATATTAAAACAAAGCTGGATAACGATTATTCCAAGATTAACCAGAATCGGGATGATACCCAGCTTTTAATGAGAAGCATGTTTAACCTTATCGAAAATAAAATCACTGGAAATAACGTTGAGGGTTTAAAAAAAACACGGGACGAACTGATTCAAGCATTGACGGAAAAATAAGGAGAATTTTCTTGAAAGTCTATGAATTCACTGTGCCGGAACTGAACCGTTTTCGGCAGCTTGCCAACTTTACACCAGATGAGAGGGTACTTTTTGAGTATCGGAGCCAGGGAGTACCGTTGGAGGAGTGCGCCGAAAGAATGAATATCAGTGTGTCAACGGTGAAACGGATTAGTATTAGAGTGAATAGAAAAATCATTCGGGTATGTTGATACTTTTGTAATACTTATATGAGTCTTAGATGAACTGTCTAAGACTCATTTTTTATGTAAAAATATAGACATAGAAGTTATTGAATTAGTCATTGGAGGTGTGTGTATGTATCCGTATGGAATGCCAGATCCGCAGAATTACGCCAACGAACAGGCGATGCTCCAGAACCGTATAAATCAGCTTGAACAGCAGAGAAATCAGCAAATGGGGATGTACTCTAATCAGATGCGTCAACCACAGGGGCCAGTGCAAAACGTGAATTGGATTCAAGTAGCAGGAGTTGAAGGGGCAAAAAACCAGATCGTCCAGCCTGGACAGACCACATGGATGATGGATAATAACAGCCCCATGTTTTATGTCAAATCTGTGGACGGAATGGGGAGCGCAACACTCAAGGCGTTCCAGTTCCAGGAGATCCCGGTAAATGCTTTGATGGCTCCACAGGTGCAGCAGGCACCAGCAGGTGATTATGTGACAAGAGAAGAGTTTAATAATCTGCTTGCAAGACTTGGCGAGAAACCAAGCGAAAAGGAGGAGAGCCATGAGTAATCCATTAATGAGTATGATCGGCGGCATGGGCGGAGGAAACAACCCTATGGCGGCTATGATGCAGGCTATGCAGGTAGTAAACCAAATTAGGCAATCTGGGAACCCACAGGCGGCGCTAAACGCTATGGCCCAGCAGAATCCAAACATTAAAAATGCGATGGATATGTGCCAGGGGAAGAACCCAGAGCAGGTCTTTAACCAGATGTGCCAGAAAAATGGAATGGATCCCAGGCCATATATTGGGATGTTAAAATAGCTATCACTGCCGGGTGCGCAACGGCTTGATAAATATATGATAAGGAGAAAACCAACATGACAGATGGAATGTTAAGCGCGGCTGATGTAGCAGCAGTAACGCGCAACAATGACGGCTGCAACGATATGTGGGGCGGCGGTGGCTGGTGGTGGATCATTCTGATTGCATTTCTGTTCCCGATGATGGGCGGATGGAATCGAAACGGTATTGATACCGGAGTCCAGGACAATTTTATCTCTGATGAATTTGTCAAGAGGGACATCTTTAACACCAACCAGAACGTAAGCAACACCGCATGTCAGACCCAGCGAGATGTACTGGAGAACCGCTATACCGCACAGTTAGGCTTCCAGAATCTTGGAACCCAGGTGCAGGTAGGAAACTGTAATACACAGAAAGAGATCCTCCAGAATCGCTATGATGCGGCGCTGATGGCTCAGAATATGCAGGCTCAGATGGCACAGTGCTGCTGTGACATCAAAGAAAGCATCTTGGCGGACGGCAACGCAACTCGTCAGCTGATGCAGGATAATACGATCCAGGCTCTACGTGATAAACTGGCAGACCGTGACAGAGATCTCCAGACCGCTTACTGGCAGATTTCCCAGGTTAACCAGACGAAGAACATCGTGGATGCGGTTCGTCCGACACCTACACCGGCTTATCTTACTTGTTCCCCTTACTTTGCTTACAACATGACCGGGTTCGGCGGTTGTTGCGGTAACGGCGGAAACGTACTGTGATCAGCCGGGAGCTGTCCTACCTAGATATGCTAAACCTGTTCGGCGTATTCTTACAGGTGATGAATTACGAAAGCGATTTGTCGCAGGCGAGCAACGCAGACATAGCAAAGCATCTCCAGGAACAGGACAGGAAGTACCTGGATAAGATCATTGAGAATCAAAATCGAATAATCAGCATGTTGGAAGAATCCATAGCTACAAAGTAGTCTTGCAAATCAGAGGGGTGAGCCGTGGAGCTTGCCCCTCTTTTCGTAAAGGAGAATGATTATGTTAAATGTTATCGCACGTGAAGCGCAGCAGATCAGCGCAAACCAGAATGTTATTTTTACCAGTACGAGAGTAAAATCCCGCCGTTGTGGATGCTCCAGCGGATGGCTTAACCACATTGATGGCAGCGGTCTTTTTACCATCACAAACCGCAGTAATCAGCCTATGGCGGTCGAATTGCAGTTTAACGGTAATATCACCGCATCCGCAGCAGGAGAAACCGCCCTGGTGCTTGAACTCAATGGAGAAGCTATTGGTGGTACTGAGATGGATTATACAGTTGTTACGGCAGGCGTATACCAGAGCATCAGCGCGTCCACATTAATCCCAGTTCCAGCAGGTACATCTCTGACGGTATCCGTTGGCAATATCTCCGCTGGTGTTGTGCAGGTCAAAGACGCAAATCTGATTATTAAAAAATTATCATGATGGAGGTGATCGGTATGATTACCTTTAAGAGCAAAAAGGACGTTGCCAGTGTGGAATCTATCTTTTCTGAAATCAACGCCCGCATGATTGCCGCTTTGATGCTCCATGACCAGATGACCGATTATTTTGATTTTCTTGGAATGAAAGGGTATAAGAGGCTCCACGAATACCAGTATTTTGACGAGTCCTTAGAGCGGAAGAAACTGAACCAGTATTACATAAACCATCATAATAGGTTGATCGAGGACACATATACCGGACAGGTGGAAATAATTCCGGAGAACTGGCTTTCTGCCAACCGAATCAGTGTAGGCAAGTCCACGAAGCAAAAAGGAATCGAAGATGGATTTAACCAGTACAGAGCATGGGAAGCAGAGACCAAGTCTCTATACGAACATTATGCTTCGAAACTGCGAGAACTGGGAGCCGTATCTGATGCATTAGTTGTGGAAAAACTGGTGGAAAATGTGGATGGTGAGTTAAAGAAACTGGATCGCATCATGATTGATCTGATCTCTTCCGGGTATGACATGGTTTACATCACAGAGAAACAGCCAGAGATCCACGATAAGTATAAGGCAAAGCTATCTGAGATTTTTAAATAGGTGGTGAGACAATGAGAGACATGATTAAGATTTTAGAAAAGCAGTTAGAGGTTGAAGAAAGAAGCGCCAAAGAAAAGCTGACAGGTGCCAACTTGGATACTATGTTTAAACTGACCACCACGATCTGCAACATGAAAAAGATGTGTGGCGAGTGGGAAAGTGACACAGTGGCAGATGTGGCGGAAGATCTGGTAAAAAAATACAGTAATGGACGGTATGATCATAATATTGATTCGCTGTATGACGCTTACCTTGCAGCCAAAGAAGCGTATCATGCCAACGGTGACCAGGCTCACAGGGATAAGCTGATGGAAACAGTAGGACGTTTAATGGTAGAGGTCTACGATATGCTTTCCTCTATGGTTGTTGACAGTGATTTCCAGGAGGAACGCCGGGAAATCCAGCGCCAGATCCAAAAACTGGCAGAAACATAGCGTTGAGGTGGGGACAAAATATAACAGCGTTTTTGGTAAAATAAAATTGCGGAAACGATATATCTGTTGTATTTTTCTTACCTCCTTTCTAGCACACGTCCTTAAGAGAAATCAGCAGCAATGCTGAGAGGTTGAAAAGCGGGTGCAATTTCCGGCGTGTGCAAGCTACTTGTTTTTCTCCTACAAGTAGAGTTCTTCATACCTGCTAAGTACGCTGAAAACTGCCTTTATGGTGTGACAATCTAAGCGCGGCAGTCCCCCAGTGGAACATACGGTTAATGGCAAACCGACAGGGTAGCGCCCTGAATCCTAGGTTCGATTCCTGGTGTTCCACTTTTATCCGCTTAAAGTTAAGCTATCTGTTCACAGATGGTCTATGACTTGGGTGGATTTTTTGGAACATAGTTCAGCGGCTAGAGCATCCGGCTCATAACCGGAGGGTCGGCGGTTCGAATCCGTCTGTTCCAACTACCCCGCCGGAGGTTTACCCGGCTTAATCCATTACCGCTGACGGGCGGTTTTAATAATCACGTATAGGAGGATATTATGCAGAATTACGAACAAATTATGCAGGAACTGGAAATTGAAATTCCAGAGGACAAAAAAGACGCTTTGAAGAAAAAAATGCTAGAGAATTACCGCACTGTTGCCGATTACAACAAGCAGGTAACGAAAACAGAGGAGTACAAGCAGTCCCTGGATAATGTGCAGACGAAGCTTGATGGTTTTGAAGGTGTGGATGTCAATGATCTGAAAAACCAGATCCAGACACTGACAACTCAGCTTAACGATGAAAAGAAAGCTCGTGCGGCTGATGCCAGAAAGACAGAAGTTGAAAAGATGGTAAATGACTTCCTTTCTTCCACTGATGATAAGGGAGAAAAGGCATATAATTTTCTCAACGATATCACAGCCGATTACTACCGAGGAGAACTGACAAAAGCACTTGATTCTGATTCTGCAAAAGGAAAGTCTATCAAAGACATTTTTAACACTATGATTACCGACAAAGACGGGAATCAGAAAGAAGGAATCTTTGTTGATCGAGACCAGCAGCAGGCCAGACAGAACTCGGCACGTTTTACAACACACGCTGGGAAAAACAGCGGAGCTGGAGGAAAGAAACCGACCATGACTGAACTGATGCGGATGAAAAACGAAGATCCTAGTTTAGACATTTCACAGTATATGTAAATCCCTAGATGGGTAGAAAGGAAATTTTATGGCGTTATTTGACCAGAAAAATTTTAATGGCGAAGTATTTGGCGCTTATGTTGATACTGCCCCTAACCTTAACAGAAATGAATTGCTGAAATCTGGAGCAATCGTTGAGAAATCTGAGTATGCCACTATGTTACCAGATCAGACAGGTGGCAACTACATCACCATTCCGATCAAGGCCAGAATTGGTGGTACTCCAGATAACTACGATGGTACCACAGACATCACCACGGATTCCAGAGATACTTACACGCACGGCAGAATTGTAGTAGGCCGAGCACATGGATGGACTGAAAAAGATTTCTCTTCTGACATCACTGGAGAGGACTTTAAACCAGCAGCATGGGAAGTAGCTGATTACTGGGATGATGTAGACCAGGCCACTTTGCTGGCAACGTTGAAAGGCGTTTTTAGTATGACCGGAACTGAGAACTTAAAGTTTGTAAATGGTCATACCTACGATGTGTCTTATGATCCAACTGAAAGCGGTTTTAAAGAGACTACACTGAACAATGCAATCCAGAAGGCACTGGGAGACAATAAGGCGAAGTTTAGCCTTGCAATCATGCATTCTAAGGTTGCGACAGACCTGGAGAATCTCAAACTGCTGTCATACATGAAGTACACCGATGCAGATGGCATTGAGAGAGATCTTACACTGGCAACTCTGAATGGTAGAACCGTGCTTGTTGATGACAATATGCCAACCAGTACGGTAGAAGCAAAGTATGTAAAGGCTTCCCAGACAGATCCTGGCGCATTAAAAGTTACAACCGCCGGAACTGGTGCTGGAGAAATTGCAAAAGCAACCGTAAGCACTGATATTCCAGATGCAGCGGATGGAGACTACGTTAAACTGCTCCCGGCTGGTACTGTGTATACAACCTATGTTCTGGGTGCTGGTGCTATCGAATACACCAACTGTGGCGTTAAAACTCCATATGAGTTAGACAGAGAAGCCAAGAAACACGGCGGTGAAGATTCTTTGATTTCCAGACAGAGAAAGATCTTCTCCCCATATGGAATCAGCTTTAAGCGGCCATCCTTTGTATCTCCGACTAACTCCCAGTTAGAGACTGGCTCCAACTGGGAGATCGCAAACAATAACGCTTCTGGTACTGCAAAGTATTTCCCGATCAAAGCAATCGCAATCGCACAGATCAAGACACGCTAAGGAGGATTCCGGCATGGCATACGCAGACTATGAGTTTTACAAAACATCATTTTTCGGCGCAACCGTGCCGGAATCTGATTTTATGCGGTTTTCGGAAAGAGCCAGCGACTTTATTGACATGATGACGTTTGACCGACTGGCGAACGGCTTACCGTCTGATGATCGGCAGCAGAAGCGAATCAAAAAGGCAGTGTGTACGCTGGCTGATCTGATGTATCAAATTGACCTTGCCCAAAAGAATGCCATTGCGGCAGCCAGCGGAACGTCAACCTCTGCCGGCACGAGTGACGGAACGTCAACGGGAGTGATTATATCAAAATCAGCCGGAAGTGAATCCATCTCCTACGCCACCCCGCAGCAGATTGGAGCAAGTGCAAAAGAGTGGAGTGCGGTGTATGCTGCCGCCGGAGATGTGCAGAAAACGAACGACTTACTCTTAAAGACGGCTTTACCGTTGCTTATGGGCGTAAGGACAGACGAAGGGATACCAATTTTATATGCAGGACTTTAAAGTAAATGTTTTAGGCTCTGAATGGAGCGTGATGTTCGAAACTGAAAAAGAATATCCGAATTTATCAGAAATGGACGGGTACGCTGATTTCTCCACCCATCGGATTGTGATTGACACAATGGAAAAAGCTGACGGTCAGATTGGATTTAAGGGAGATATGACCGCATATAAAAAGCAGGTGATCCGTCACGAGATTATCCACGCTTTCTTATATGAGTCTGGTCTGGAAGCGTGTTCAACCACTTCTGATAACTGGGCGCTTAACGAAGAAATGGTTGATTGGTTCGCTATTCAGTCTCCAAAGATTTTTAAAGTATTCAACGAACTTGAACTCGTTTAGGAGGTAAAGATGGAAACATTATTTGCAAACATGACATTGATCCTGGCGGTGATCGGGATCCTGGCGTTTTTAGTATCGGTAGTTACCCAGGTGTTCAAGGGTGTAGGCTTTCTTTCCATGATCCCTACCGATGCCCTGGTTCTGGTGTTGTCTATCGGTATCACCGTATCCACTTTTGTAGCGTACATGCAGTATATCCAGATGCAGATATTATGGTACATGATTTTGGCGGCGATCATGGCAGGTTTTATCGTAGCGTTTGTGGCTATGTATGGCTGGGAGAAGCTGACGGAATTGTGGAAAAGAATGAGTAAAACGGATCAGCTCAAGAAAGAGTGATTTTATGGGCGGACGTGGCGGCAGTAGCGGACTATCATCTGTAAGTTCAGAACAGAAACGTTTAATGGATGGCTTGATAAGACGCAATGCTAAATATGATATGTATTCAGAACCAAAATTCACTAAGAACAATGACGGATCGGTTACTTATGAGTATACAAGAGAGCAGATAGTCACTCGTGTTCATGGTGGTTGGCAGAGCGAAGAAAAGAATGATATTTACCGCCGCACAGAAGTTATGACCGGAAAAATTATGAAAGATGGATTACGCCGAGAAAATAGAACTGCCAAGACAGAAGTTCTTATAAAAAAAGGCAAACAGGGAAATAAACGAGGGTGATTATGGCAAATAAAGAAACCAGTATGGCATACGAGAATTTAAACCGCCGTATCTTTGACGGCGTTGGAGAATACGACATACCACAGATACACCCAGAGATTTTTGAGAGTGACTGTGAGTTTATCGGATTCAATTATGCCCGTGGCAAATGCCAGAATCCTCAGGATAAGGCCGTCCATTTTTTCCTGGATGATTACCAGTTTGACGCATTGTGGAGAAACGTAGATAGGTACGTGGATAAGCTGAGTCAGTTCCGGTACGTTCTCACACCAGACTTTAGCACTTACACCGATTTCCCAAAAGCTATCCAGATATACAACCATTACCGTAAACACTGGGTAGGCGCATACCTGCAAGAGTATGGTTGCCTGGTGATCCCTACGATTTCCTGGAGTACACCAGATTCCTATGATTGGTGCTTTGATGGAGATCCAGAGGGCGGCACAGTGGCGGTATCTTCCGTGGGCTGCATGAACAGTAAGATGAAGAAAGAATTGTTTTTATCGGGCTATAGCGCAATGGTTGAGCGGTTGCACCCAGAAAGCATTATCTTCTACGGCACAGTCCCGGAAGAGTGCAAGGGTAATATCGTGAGAGTCAGAGCGTTTTATGACAAGTTTAACGAGGTGAAATGTAATGGGTGGTAGAGGTGGCACGAGTGGAATCAATAGCGGCGGCTCTGGTCTTGATGTGACAAAAGACGGAGAGACAACACGTTATTATTTTTCAAAAGCGAATGGAAGAAATTACTATCAGCGAGGTATTGATGGAACGCCCGAACCTACACCGTTAAATATGTCACCGAATGAATTTAAGCGGCGGGTGGAATCCAATGGAGCAACTACAAAAACCGTTTCAGACAGTGATAAACGAAGAGAGCAAGCCAGATACAAAGAAGACCGAAGAAAGACGAATGATTTCTTGAACAAAGCAAATACCAGCACAGAAGCCAGAAAAGGAACAAGGGCTGACCGAATATCCAGGAACTTTAGAGGTGGAAGATAATGTATAACAAATTGATGACAATTTTCAACTTTTATCAATCTGATACCACAGGAGCGGCGGCCTGGTATCCACACACTCTTTCAAAAGTTGATCTCAACACCGACAGAGGAGCGATCATCAAAAAATATGGTGCTGATTCTTCTGACAATGCCCAGCTGCATATTCGTTTTGCAGAGTCCAACGGTCAAAAAGTAATTACCACTAAAGACGGTGCAAAACTTCCCTGGCTGCCGCCGAAAGAATGGAAAAATCAAACCAATGACCTTTTAGATCAGACTATCACGTTTTCTCCAGATACAGACTTTTTCTGGGAGGGCGAGTGGACTGGTGGCGAAGTGAATGACGATGACTACCGTGGTGGGTTTTACCAGTACATGAACAAAAGTAAGGATCACGTTTTCAAGATCACCAGCGTTGGCGGCCCTTATACAGTGATCCCACATTTTGAGATTCTTGGAAAGTAGGTGGTTTCATGGGCGGACGTGGTGGCAGTAGCAACCTTAGCTATCAAGGAAATAACGGAGGATCTGGCAGAGCATCAAGCAATGGTGTAAACGTGTCAGAAATGCGAGCCAAACTCAACAGCCTTTCTCCGAATGTGATAAACAATAAGCATTCTACCGAAGCCATAACGCAAATTAATTCCTTAAAAGACAGGAACTCAGATGTGAAGATTTACCGGGCAACTATTGGAGATAGCATAAACAAAAATGACTGGGTGTTTCTTTCAAGGGCGCAGGCGGAGCGATGGACAAAAACACCGCTTGGAAGACCAAAGCCAGGAGTAAAAGTCATTGAATCTACAGTAAAGGCTAAAGATGTTGACTGGACAGGGAAAAACTTGGAATTTGTTTATACCGGAAAAAGGAAGCGCAAATAATGGCAAGTAAAACAACTCACTTTAAAGGCTTTTCCATCATTGCCGGAGATCTAAAAGTAAAACTAAGTCTGTCCAGGTTTGACGAGCAGTACAAGAAAGCACAGTATCAGCTAGACGGCGATGTGATGAATAGCATGGTTCCGTTTATGCCGATGATCAGCGGCTCATTTATTAACACTACACGAGCCGCCAGCGCAGCAGTACAAGGCTCTGGACAGGTCTATGCGGCATATGGTCCACAAGGTCGCTATCTTTATGAGGGCAAGGTTATGGTCGATGAAGTGACCGGATCTCCCTTTGCTAGAAAAGGAGCAAAAAAAGTACTGGTAAGCCAGTACGCAGGTAAGACGGCGGCAAAAGAGAATATTGAGTACACCCACCAGGCACACCCGAAAGCACAGGATCACTGGTTTGATGCTGCCAAAGCGGTGGACGGCAAGAAGTGGGTGAGAAGAGTTAAAGCAATGGCAGGAGGTGGAAAACGTGGCTGATGTAAAACCGATTGGTTTAGATGCAACCGGTTATGAGGTTTTGACCGTAGCGGTGAAGTCACTGCTTAATCAATATCCAGGTTTATACGATGGTGAAATCGTTAAATTCGAAGAGATGGAGAAAGACAGCGGCATTGCATTTTCTGCCAATAACGGCGCTTTGGTGTACGCAGAGACAGAAGATGTGTGCGGCAACGTATTCCAGAAATGTCAGTTCCCGTTTTTTGTGATTTACCGGACTGCATCAGAGCGAGAGCGCCAGAAGATCTCAGTACAAACGTTTCTGGACAGTCTTGGAAAATGGATTTGCAGAGAACCAGTGGTGATTGACGGCAAGGAAACACGGCTTGCGGCATTCCCTACATTGTCACAAGGCCGGATAATCAAGAGGATCACCCGTGATAACTCTTATGGATTGGAGCCAAACGCTGACGGGGCGCAGGACTGGATTTTACCAGTAACCGTACAATACACCAACGAATTTGAATTATAAATCCCTTATGGGTAGAAAGGATATATCCAATGAGCAGATTGACACGAGGAGCATCAAGGACGTTTTTAGACTCAAGCTTTGGCAGTGGAACAACTAAATGGTGGCGAATGGGAAAGTATACCGATGAGATGAGCGTATCTCTTAACCCAGATATCTCCGTAAACAAAAACGTGTGGGACGAGACTTACACTGAGGATAACGGCTATGAGCCATCTATGGACAGCCAGACCTACTACGCAGATCCAACTGATGCCATTTATCCAAAGATCCGTGATATTGCCATGAATCGTAAGAAAGGCGATGACTGCAAGACCTCTATCTTGGAGGTAATCATCGAAGATACAGAAGCAACCAAACACAGAGCATGGAAAGAGGACGTAATCGTTAAGGTTGAGGAATACGGCGGTGGCACTGCCGGATTTACACTGCCATTTTCTGTGCACTTTGACGGCAACCGAAAAGAAGGATCTGTCACCATTGCAGACGGCGAAGTAACATGGAGTGACGAGAAAGTAGCAACTCTGTAGGAGGATTGAATGGGAAATGTAATTAGAATTGATGATGGCAGTGAGACTTTTGACATCGTAAATCAGCGTGGTGAACTTCTTGGACAATTTACCTTTATCCCATCAGACTTTGATCTGGTAAAAAGGTATGAGGAGACCGTAAAGGCGTTTGAGGATATGCAGAAAGAATTAAGCGGCAAAGAGCAAACGGCAACCCTTGATGATATCAAGACTCTGGATGAGCGTATGTGCCAGCAGGTGGATTACCTGTTTAATGCTCCGGTTTCCAAAGACTTTTTCTCAATCACGTCACCATTCACCATGTTAAACTCCGGTCAGTTTTTCGTGGAAAATGTGATCAATGCTATCCGTGGCGTGATCGAGCAGAAACGTGATGTGAAGCTGAAAGCCGTACAGTCTCATGTAAATAAGTATACGCAGAAGTACAAAGCATCTCCGGGGGGATCAAGACTTGCCCCCTTGAAATAATGTTTTCCTGGGATCTGCCGCTGGCTCTTACAGTCGGTGGCAGATCTTATCATATACGGACAGATTTTCGGGCGGCTCTTGACATCATGGCGGCTTTTAATGATCCAAACCTGGATAACGCCGGGAAGATGCAGGTGATGGTAGAAATCTTGTATGAGGAGATTCCACCGGAGGAGTGCCTGGAAGAAGCGATAAAACAGGCTTTATGGTATCTGGATTGCGGGAAAAAAGAGGATGGGCGCAAGCGGCCGCAGGTGATGGACTGGGAGCAGGATGCCCCGATCATCTTCCCAGCGATCAATAAGGTAGCTGGGAGAGAAGTCAGAGAACCAGGCCAGTATATGCATTGGTGGACGTTTGTTGGCTACTTCGAGGAGATTGAAGAGGGAACGTTTTCCCAGGTGTTGGCAATCAGACAGAAACGGGCAAAAGGAAAGAAACTGGAACAGTGGGAACGGGAGTTTTTGAACGATAACCAGGCGATTGTAAATCTTAAGAAAATGTCTGATGAAGAACAGGATGTATGGCAGCAGGAACAGGATGCAGTAGACGCATTGTTTGAAAAGTAAGGCGGTGATGATATGCAGGCAGATGGAACAGTCCTTATTGATACAGAAATAGATACCAGCGGCATGAAACCAGGAACCAAAGAGGTAGAAGCTGCCGTTAGAAGAATGGCAAATGGGATTGATGATCTTGGAAAAAAATCAGAAATCGCAGTCCAGAAGCAGGCTGCCGCCTTTTCAAAGTTGAATAGCCAGTATGCGGCACAGGAACAGAAAGTCAAAAAGTTACGAGAAGAACTGGAAGCGTATGCAGAAACTAAGATACCTACACAGGAGTATCTTGAAATCCAGGCACAAATAGAAAAGACAGAACAGAAATTATCTGCGTTGAATGAGCGCCAGGAAAAGTTTTTGGATACTGGAGGTAAATCCAATAGCAGCGCCTATAAAAAGATGCAGTATGACATAGATCAGCTGACCAACACTTTGAAATATGCTCAAGGTGAATTGAAAGATCTGGAAGATTCCGGCAGTGCTTTTACGCTCGGAAAAGATACAGATAAGTTTTCCAAGATGTCCGACAAGTACGCTACAGAAGCCGAAAAACTCAAGCAGATGAATGAATCTCTTGGCGCATCGTATAGCCGGGTAAAGAACGAGTTTGACGAGTACAAAAAGCGTCTTCTTGGCGTTGACGATGCCAGCAAAAAAGCAGCAAAGTCAACGAAAAAGCTTGGAAACCAGATGGACAAGAGTAAAAAGCCAGCGAAGAAGTTTGGCGATGCACTGTCTGGTGTAATCCGGCGTATGGTTCTCTTCCGACTTCTCCGCTCTGTAATATCCGCTGCGTTCCGATCAGCAAAAGAGGGCATGGAAAACCTTGCCCAGTATTCCCCGGCTACCAATGCGGCGATCTCCATGCTGCTTTCTCAGATGACGCAGCTCAAGAACGCTTTTGCTACTGCATTTTCTCCGATCTTGGAAGCTGCGGCTCCCGCACTGTCAAAACTTATTGGTCTTATCATCCAAGCGGTGAACTGGACGGCGCAACTTGCGGCGGCATTGACAGGAAAAGATACATACGTAAAGGCTACGGCAGTGGAAGAAGACTACGGAGCGGCCTTAAAGGATAGCAACAAAGAGTTGCAGAAAAAAGACAAGCTGAATAAAAAGATCCTGTTTTCGTTCGATCAGCTGATCCAGGCACAGAAAGACAGTAACTCCAGCAGCAACTCCTATGTAGGGCCGACACCGGACCAGATGTTTAAGACCGAGGAAGTCTCCAACAATGTGAAGTTGCAGGCTGACGCCATCAAGAAAAATCTGGAAGGACTTTTTGACCCACTGAAAAAATCCTGGGAAGAAAATGGGCCAGTGGTGACCGAAGCGGTAAAAACGGCATTTGGAGCCATTAAGCAGCTTGCAAGCGATGTATCTGCATCATTTATGCAGGTATGGAACACGGAGGGATACGGAAAACGAATAACGGATGATCTGCTTATCACCGTAGCAAATCTGGTTTTAACGGTGGCAGGACTGGTTACACAGTTTGATAGAGCGTGGGTATCTGGAGATACAGGAACAAACATCATTCGGAATCTCTGCGATATCATATTAATCTTTACCGGATTTTTGCGTGAAGCATCGGAAAGCATCAAAAACTGGGCAAATGATCTTGACTTTACGCCACTGTTGACTAGCTTCAATTCTATCCTTTCTGCGATTAAACCAATCGCCAAGACGGTAACAGATGCACTCCTGGCATTGCTTAACAAGGCTCTATTACCTATTGCAAAGTGGGCGGTGGAACAGGCGATTCCAGCGGTGTTTGACTTGATTGCTGCGGCTCTGGAAGCATTAGGCGCTATCATTGACGCATTAAAACCATACGCTATCTGGCTATGGGATGACTTTTTACAGCCCGTAGGAAAGTGGACTGGTGAAGTTATTATAAATGCACTCAAGAAGATCACGGAGTGGTTAAAGAAGTTTTCTGATTGGATTGGTCAGAATAAAGAGTTGATAGAAAATGTGACTATTGTTGTCATAGCGTTTTTTGCTGCATGGGCTTTTGTGAAGTTTGTTACTGGAATTGCAAGTATAATTAGTGGCATAGGACGCTTTGCGAAGGCTTTAGCAACTTTACTATCAGGTGGACTTTCCCCAGTTACTCTTGCTTTAGGAGCGATTTTAAGTTTGATTGCTATATTAGCTAGAAACTGGGATAAGATGACTCCAAAAGAGAAAGTAATAAGCAGTATTTTGGCATTAGCGGCGGCGGTTGGTGTTCTTGCCGTTGCACTTGGTGCTGTAACTGGTGCCGCTGGAGCGATGGTTGTAGCGGCTTCTTTGGCAGCAGGCATTGCAGCGGCTACAATCGCAGTCAATGCTGGGAAACGTGCATCCAGTTCTTACGGATCTTCTGGAGGTGGCAGCTATTCCAGATATTCCGCATACCAGACCCCGGCGGTGGCAGCGTCTTACTCTATGCCACGTCTTGCGACTGGCACAGTAGTTCCCCCACGTGCTGGAGAGTTTGCGGCGATCCTTGGAGATAACAAGCATGAGACCGAGGTAGTTTCCCCGTTAAGCACGATGAAGCAGGCATTGAAAGAAGCCCTGGAAGAAACCGGAATGAGTGGTGGAAACAGGGATATCCACATTGATCTGGTGCTCAATGACCAGAAATTTGCATCCGCAGTATACAAAGCGAATAATCAGGAGAAACAACGTGTAGGTGTAAGGATGGTGACACAGAATGGATAGAACTGGTAACGGAGTATTTGAGATTGACGGCTTAAATTTGCGGTTACAAGTGAAGGAGCTTAAACGCTCCTTTGCCGTTACCGACACAGAGAATTCCGGGCGCACACAGTCCTATGAGATGCACCGGGACATCGCCGGGACATTTTATAATTACACATTGTCCATTGACGTAGATAAGAGCAACAGGGCTGATTATGACACTTTTTATGATATCATATCTTCTCCTACAGAGTCACATACCGTAGTTTTCCCATATGGTCAGGAAACACTAGAGTTTTTGGCTTATGTGACAAACGGTGAAGATGGTCTTAAGATCCAAAAGACAGAGGATGGACAGATCAATAAATGGACTGGCTTGACTGTCAACTTTATCGCAATGAAACCGCAAAGGAGACCATGATGGCAAACAATGAGGGTTTAAAAATCGTATATGATGATGTGGCACCATACGCAAAAGAAAACAGTCTTCCACAGATCATCAAGGCTGGACTGTATCCAAGGAAAGGACTGTATCCTCATGCTGGTCTTTATCCAAAACAGACCACTATAGAGCGCCAGTTCCCGGATCTCCGGCGTGATGATTTGTCTTACCCTGGATATGCCCTGTGTTATCCAGGCTTCTCCCTGTTAAATGGTGATTATATTAATTTCCCAGAAGACCCGGCGGATTATGGCTATGTATCAAGCGAGTATAGCGATGATAACGGCGATTTTGGATATCAGATCAGCAAGCAAGGATTGAAGCCACACACGGCACTGTATCCACGTATTTTTCTTTTCCCTGGTGGTACACAGGAAACGGTGATGAATAACCCGGCACTTACGATCACATTTAATGGTAAATTCACCAGTGTAGGAATTCTCTTTACATTTAATATGTTATCTGGAGACTATGCTAAAGATCTGAATGTTAAATGGTATGAGGATACCACGTTACTGGCTAACCAGGACTTTACTGCGGATGGCGTGCGGTATTTCTGCAATCAGTATGTGCATAACTACAACAAGATCGTGATCACATTTAAATCCACATCAAAGCCGCACAGACCAGTCTTTTTGACTAGAATTGATTATGGTATTTATAGAGATTTCCTGGATGACGAATTGATGCAGACCGATTGTTTGCAGGAGATCAACGCCATTTCCGAGAATATCAGTATCAACACCCTTTCCTTTACCGTCCGCACAAAAAGTAATATTCCGTTTGACCTCCAGAAAAAGCAGCGGTTAGGTCTGTATTTTAACGGCGATCTGCTTGGCAATTTTTACTTAAAGTCTGGCGCAAGGAAGAATAAGACGGACTATTATATGGATTCTCACGATGCTTTGGGAGTCCTGGACGGCAATGAGTACGTGGGTGGTATTTACACAGGACGTAAGCTGTCAGAAGTCCTAACGGAAATCTTCACAGATGAGGATTTTGGTTACACTCTGGATGATGCTTACAAGGATGCAACATTGACCGGGTACATCCCGTACACCACGAAAAGAAACGCCCTGGTGCAGATTGCCTTTGCCATTGGTGCCATCGTGGACACGTCCAATGTAGAGGGCGTGGATATTTACCCACAGGCCGCAGAAGTGACAGGTGAATTTAACGAGCACAACACTTTTACCGGGCTGACACTGGAGCATAGCGATATCGTAACCGGTGTGCGACTTACTACCCATACTTACACTCAGATCTCCGAAACAGAGGAACTTTACAAAGACACACTGAACGGGACGGCTGAGATCGTGTTCTCAGAGCCACATCATAGCCTTTCTGTTTCCGGCGGAACGATTGTAAAGAGCGGAGCTAACTATGCGGTAGTGACTGGCACAGGCGGCACAGTAACCTTAACGGGCGGCAAATACAGCCACAGTACATCTGTGATTTCCAAAGATAACCCAGATATCATCTTTAACAAAAATATCAAAGAGGTGACAGATGCAACATTAATCAATCCATCAAATGGACAGACTGCCCTTGAACGGATTTATGCCTACTATCAGCGGGCAGAGAACGTGGTTGGAGATGTGCTTCTGGGCGATAAGAAGTTGGGGGACAAAGTGCGTGTAGATACCGGGTATGATGGTATAAGAGAGGGAATCATTGAAAGCATTGATCCTACTTTCACCAGGGAAGTTAAAGCGAGGGTAACGATACATGAGTAAATATCTTGATAGCTTGATATTTGACCGGACACAGGCCGACATAGACAATATGACTTCAAAAGCCTATATAGATTACAATGATCTCAACCGGATTGAATCGGCGGTGAAATGGGTGTCATACGTCCTTAATCGAAAGGGATACAAAAATACAACCAATAATAAGTTGAACTGGCAGCCGAACGATTTCCGTACCGAAGCCGATATGATTCGGTTAAGAAAGAATATCGAAGCTATCCGAAGCGCTTATTATACGCCGAACAGTACGCCGCTGACACCGATCAGAATCACGTATACATCAATCTACCAGGCAAATGTCATTGAGAAGATCATATACGATCTTGGAACACTGATAGAAAAAGCGTCCCCAGGACTAAACCATTTATCGTTCCGGCTTGGTACGAGATCTCTTGGCAACAGGGAGGTGAGACTATGAGTTTAAAAACCACATATAAAGACGATATTTTTGCTGGAAAGAAAAAATACAAGATCACCCAGAACGATGATGGAAGCGTATACATCGAAGATGTTACGGAGTACACCCAGGAGGGTGATATATATTCCGCTGGAGATGTCAATCGGACAAATACACAGGTCAATAAAAATGAGACCGATATAGCCGAGCTTGGGCGAGACATGAAAACCGTTCGATATGTCACAATCCCGGTTTCTGACTGGTCAGCATCGGCACCATATCGACAGACAGTAAACGTGCAAGGAATCTTATCAACGCATACACCGATCGTGTCCCTATATCTTCCAGATGGCACCACAGGAACCCAGGCGAAGGATCAGGGGCGAGCTTATGGATATGTGGACAGAATCACTACCGGAACAGGAAACATTACGCTTTATTGTTATAACCAAAAACCAGCATCAACCTTTCAAATAGCTTTAAAGGGGGAGTAATATGGCAGAAGCAATTATGTTACGAGGTGGTGGGAAGGTAGACAATTCCAGACTTACGGCAACGCCAGACAAAGTAAGAAGTGGAAAAAGGTTTTATGGATCTGGAACAGATCAGATTCAAACTGGTAATATTCAAGAGATAGCCGCATCTACAAAAACGTTAGGGCTTAATGAGAAAATTACAATAAATGAAGGTATACATGATGGAAATGGAAAGATTACTCAAAGTATCCCAACAGATCCGGGAAAGACTGTTTATCCAACGAACGCAGAACAAACTGTGAATGTTTCTGGAAAATATATGTTAGGCGACATATATGTAGCACCACTAACTGGTCTTACACCAGAAAATATAAAAAAAGGCGTAACTATTTTAGGAGTTACTGGAACTTATGAGGGGTATAACTGATGGGCGAATGTCTTATTAAAAGAATCGGCAACATTGATGTTTCCGATCTAACAGCAGTACCAAATGACGTTGTCGCTCCGTATTTATTTTATGGTGCAGACACAGATGATATTCAGAGTGGAAATATAAAAAATAATGGAAAGATACAAAAAAATCTTGACATTAATGAGACGTATTCTATACCGTCTGGTTACATAGAAGAAGGCTCGTATGTTACTCAGAATATTGAAAAAAAAGGTGACGTAACGGTAACCCCAACCGCTGGGGGAACATTTGCAGATGTTATAAATAAATATATGACAGGAAATGTAAAGGTCAGTGGTGTTGAAAATTTATTACCAGAAAATATTAGGCAAGGAGCAACAATAGGAACTATACCTGGTGAATGGCAGGGTTATGTAAACGAAGATGAACTTTGCCCATATTGGTATGGAATATTTGCTCCAGGGCAATCCGCTCATGTATATAATTATAGATACGGAACTCCTGGAACAGTGGAAGGTAGTTATACGGTCAAATGGAAAGTATCAGATGATAAATATGAAAAAGATCCAACTCATGCGATTGCCATTTGGTTTATGCCGTATAAAAGTAGCAATTTATATTCATTTTTTGCCATTTATTTTGATAGGGCAATCGAAATGGCTGGAGTAAAAAGTATTTCGATTCTGTATAGAACAACTAATTGGTATCAGAATGATAGAAACAAACTTGTTTTATGTGAAAATAATGGTGTTATATATGATGAAAAATGGAATTTAAGATCTGAGATTGGATATAATGAAATGTTTACTTTGAATGTATCAAATTCTCAATATACAGAAGCTACTTTTTCAATTAAAGACCCAAGCAGACTAAAATACATAAGGCTTGGAATTGGAATCACTCCACCGAACGGAAGCGGTGTAGGAATTCACATTATTTATATAAAGTTGAATAAGTAAAGGAGGAAACTGCATGGAAGAAAATAAACCACTTGTAACCGAAACCGAATATCCAGATTCAGACACCGACATCATCAGCGGAGACGGAACACCGATCATCGACACATCAGACCAGAACGTTGACACCACCCAAGAGGAGTCAAATACTTCGAAGCCTGATTCAGAAGAAAGCACAGAGAATAGCAGCACAAATACTGAAGAGAACGGAGAGGAAAAGGATACCACCACAGAGGTTGCCACAGATCCAGCAAATGATCCAGCAACTCTTGAGTCCGCACTACTGGTATCTACATATGCTGCTTTGAACAAACTGGCTGAGTATGTACCGACTGAGTACGTCAACAACTCCGAGCCAGATATTGACGCAGAGCATCTCAATAACACAGAACAGGGGCTTTTACGGGTGACTAACCTGTTAAACGGTGCGGTAGATGTGATCAATGATTTACAATCCACTGTGGCGAAGCAGGCTAGTGCGATTGAGACGCTAAATAGCAAGACAAAGTATTTACAGGATAACAGCCTTCCAAGAATCAAATCTC
>ERZ1034865.465-NODE-465-length-25319-cov-9.017297_pt1 | contig 25319 bp, 32 predicted proteins | sample MGYA00520632_ERZ1034865 | MGnify/ENA primary metagenome ERZ1034865 (study PRJEB33766, sample SAMN09781738) | gut metagenome | biome: gut microbiome | host: Homo sapiens | place: Madagascar | study: EMG produced TPA metagenomics assembly of the PRJNA485056 data set...
GAAACTACTTATGGACTTCAATAATATATTCTTCATTTCTTTTATTTAATCTAAAAACTCAAAAATCTAATTTATTTACATGCACAATAGCTATTTTTCTTGGATTTATATCTGGTGCTACCAATGAAAATTCTGGTCCTGCAATCACACTTGTCATAATATTACTAATAATATGGAAGTATTTGTCTTCTAAGTCTTTAGATGTATGGCGAATAGTAGGTGTTTTTAGCTCATTCGTTGGGTATATCATAATGATTTCATCTCCAGGATCTCAAAAACGAGGTCACCAGGAAATAGATTTTAATTTACTAAAAGATAGACTCGTTCATGTTTATTCTGAAATATATCAAAATAATCATTCAAAATCTAATTTTATTTTTATTACAATAATGTTAATAGGACACTTTGCTTCAATATTTTGTCTCATCCTTTCACCTGAGCAACCTCTTCGTACATTATTTGGATCAAATGTTCTTCTTATTATCGCTATTATTTATTTATTAAATAGCATATCTGGTTTTATTTTATTAAGGAGATATCTTTCAATATCTCTAGCAATAGTAAGCGCAATAATATATTGTTATGCTTTCAATGATATTTATAAAAGTCATAAAGAAGTTGAAAATCAAATTAGAATAATAGAAACTTCTGATCCTAACAAAGAAGTTAAAGTGCCATTGCTAACTCCTCCCCACTCTTTGTATAATCCTTATAACGGTACTGCATATCTAAGTAAAAAGCCAAATGCGTGGTTTAACTTATGGATGGCAGAATACTACAATGTCTCTTCTATTAAGGGAGTTAAAGTTAAATAATGTAAAAAAAAACAGTCCCAACTATAATAGCTAGGACTGTTTTTTTATTTTTCTAAATAATTCATACTGATATATCGTTTAGCACCGCTGTAAGATGTATAAGTTCCCCATTTCATCCCTTCGCTAGTAATTACCTCGAGGATATTTACGCTTTGCCCAAGGCTGTAAGAAGCAACCACTTTACCCTTTTTGGTTGATGGATAATCACGTACATTAAGTGCCGGTGCAGTAACTTTGTAAGTTCCTGCACCTTGACCGCTGGGAGACTGTGTACTTGCATCTGGAATACGTAAGATTGCATACGGTGTCAGATAGGCACGTGTACGACGTTCTACACCTTTAGCACTTGCTGTTTGAGCTGAACCATCATAGTTTTGTTCAATGGCTGTTACTGTAGAAGCTGTAGCTGACTCTACAATTAAAACATGACCATATCCGCCGTTATTAGGGTTCTCTACCAAGATATCTCCTTTTTGAGGAATGATAGGATAATAACCACCAGAAGCCATAAATACTTGAGGTGTCATTCCTTTAGCTTTAATCGCATTGATATTATTAACATCCACCGTGTTAATCGCATTTCCTGTGATACGTGCTCCTGTAGCCCAATAAATAACGTACGTGGAAAGATCCGCACATTGTCCACCATACATCCCATCAAAGTCTACAACTTGTCCAAGTTTTGCGACTGCTAAATCATAAATTTTACTCATTTCTACTTCTCCTTTATTTTTTCAGTGATAATAACTAGACCAACAAAAAGGACTATACATAGCGCCCACAGTTCTATAATTATCATTTGTCGTCCTTTTTAAGCTTTACCAAGCTGGCCGTTCCTATATCCCCCATTTTGTTTCCACCCATTGAAGTTGAGACAGATACAATAAAGGAAAGTGCAGCAATACTAAAAGCCTGTTTCCACTCTACATCAAACAACCCAGTACCATTAGCAATTAAGAAAGCGCTAAACGACTGCGCAAATGTTTTTATCGCACGTTCCAATGTATCTTTCCAAAATATTTTAGTAAACATTTTTTCCTCCTATAATTTTGATATTAAATATCCAATACATGAAATGGCAATGGTTATCATAAATCCCCATGACCATTTGTTTGTAGCTTCAATTTTTGCTATGTCTTTAGCATTATTAATGGCTAAAGAGTAGGCTTTATCCGCTTTTTCTCTGACTGACTCATAATTATCAAGTTTCGTTTCAATACGAGTTGTACGCTCGAGAATTTCTCGCAACGTTTGTTCATCCAAATTTTCTTTTCCTTTCTATCTCTTATCCAATTGAGAATGCATATTGTCCTGAAAACGCATTCCCAGTTTTTGCTCCAAAAAGAGTAATCAAGCCAGGATTTCCTCCTGTAGCTGCATTAATTTGAATACCGTTAATTGTTGGAGTTGTTCCTGTTAAATAAGCAGTTGTATAAGTTCTATTTAAAGGCCTATACCCCTCTGGTAATGTTCCTAGTGAGATATCATAATTCCCTCCGGAAGTGAAACTCCATCGGATCAACACAATTTCGCCTACTTTTTTATAATCGGCACGATTATTAGAACCTGGTATAGTAGTCCAAGGTATATCATCAATATCTGTTTTTACCTTTTGCCAAGGAATGTTAAATCCTAAAATAGTATTTCCGATACGATAATACATTGACCGTGTGACATAATCATAAAGTGTTTGAAAAATCCCACTTGAACCCAACATTGTACGAACAGATAAACGAAAAGCACCAGTAATTCCTTCTGGTGCTCCAGTAACGATAGTGGGAGTTTTCTTAGAAAACTCACCCTCTATCCTATAATCGTCAAGATTTGCTCCTTCTGGAATATCTTTTTGAACGATAATTCCATTAATAGTGTCAATCTGATTTTGTAAATTAGAAGCTTGATTATCATCAAGTTGATTTTTTAAATTTTGAAACCATGTTTGAAAATCTATATCAGCTCGTTCAAAGATGCCCTTATACTGATCAACGATTCCATCAACGTTGATGTTATCAAAAGGGGTAGACCACCCACAAACAGTTGAATCACTACGCATATCTGTAATATCCGCATCAGTAATTTGAGCTGCATTCATTTTTACGGAAATAGTTGCAAGTTGTAATTCAAATATAACATCATTGCGAACAACAGTTGTATCACTAGGTTTATAGTAAAGATAAGTATTTCTAGCATTCTTATCCATTCTCAAAACTACAGAATCAGTTCTATTTTGGACTGATGATGCAACATTTACCTGAATAGCTATAGTTTCATCATTCATATATGATCCACCATCTATAACTGCTGAACCACCACCAACTTGAATATTCATACCGTTCTGTGCAGATCGAACACGCAATCCTTCTTTAAACGACATTACAACGCCTGTTTTAAGAAATGCTGCAAAAAATCTCATGAAATCTTCTGCATCATAAAGTCGGTCTCCGTTGACGTCATTCCACGGAAAACTGTATTGTGTCATTTGTTTAATCTCCTTCTTATAATATCAAAGACAGTCGGACTTTCTTTATCCCACAATGGAGACATATGATGCCCTGTCTCGTCCCATGTTTCGTCAATTCCCGCCAAGACAGATGTTTTTGTCACGTTGAAAAGTTTACTTGTAAAGCGCACACGATCACCCAATTGATAATCTTTGCCATATACAAATAGCTCCGTTTCCAAATCTATGTCGCCATTTAATGTCAAAACAGCTTCTTGTTCTGCCAGCTTAGAAATGCCTCGACTTGTTAATGCTGCTTTATACTGAGCATCTGTTAAAGTAATATCTTTACCATTACCGTCTTGTGTTTGCTTTTGGATATCTCTTGCATCAACATAAATTTCTTCTCGTTCTAAACCTGAAAGAGTATCATTCAATTTGACATTGATACGTGCAGTTCCTTCTCCTTCACCAAACACCCAAGCCATTGTGGCTTCATCAAAATTAGAGGACTCATAGCTTTCTGAAAGTAAGTTGTCAAAATCAACATTAAATTCAACGATATCCGATAAATCACGTCCCTTTACAATTTCAAGCTTATTATGAGGTGTTTGTAAGTTTGTACCTACTTCGCTAATACCCAGGTCATAAGTAGAACAAAGATTATCTACTTCATCAGAAACTACTCCATAAGAGTTTTGATAGTCAACATTTGTTGTTGAAAGTGCAGCTGGTGCTGCAATTGAAAGGTATTGTATTTTGCGATTTGCTTGGCTTGGATTTACAACCTCATTGTTGAGATGATCATAAATAATTTGTTCCGGTTTCTTCGTCTGATGATATATGCGATATACAATGCGTTTTAAGGCTTTCGCTCTTAAAGACTTACCAGAAACAACTAAACTACCTTTTGTGGAGTCATCACAAGTTACACGATCAATATAGAAATAAACATTATTAATGTTTAAAATATTATCTGCAGTATAAAGCGATGTAAGGATATTTCTTTTCTCTAATGATTCTTCATCATCAGAAGAAATAATTTTCCGAACATCTTCAAGCAATATTTTCAAAGAAAACTGAGAATATGTGTAATATCTCCAGTTCACAGTTAAAGAATCAAAAGTATCTATGATACCTGCTGATTCAAAGTTAAATCCGCTTGTTCCTACACGTTTAAATACTTCAATATCCATAATTACACCCCAATTATCAATGGAGTGAAGGAAATAGTCGCAAGAATATTTTCCTCACCTTTATCAGCTTGTACCACAAGGTTGTTAGCTTCAATATTATCTAATCCAAAGAAAGATGAACCAGCCATACGAGTTCCCATTGCATTAGTCGCTTCTGGATCAGTATCATCTTGATACCAGGTTTTCTTTTTTCCATGAATTGTGGACAGATAGATTACTGTTCCAGCATCAAAAGTACCTGTCCAGCCAAAGAATTCTTGTGTGACTACATTGTAAATTCGAGGATTAGTGACTTCAGCATTGCATTGAATATTTAATTCAAAACCAACAACAAAATCACCTTTATTCATAATTTTTACAATTTGTCCTGGTGCAATTGTTGCAAAAGCAAAATCTGGAGTGATTGATAATGGGAATTTAAGCTTATTATCATTTGTTGATAGTGGGATTGATTTGTTTCTAACATTTTCATCACGCCACTCTGGATCTAAAGCTCTAAATTGCATGATAGCTGATGATGTTGAAGCACTACTATCTTTACTACCTTCATAGCCTTTTATAGCTTCAGCATCTATGCTGTATAAGTTTTCATCAATTCGAATAAATAAAGTTCCTGCAAGTTCTGGGTTAATAATTGCCATGACTTGATGTTCTTTATCTTTTAATGATTCAAAACTTTCTTCTTTGATTGCAAGACCTACAGACATATCCCGGTAAGCAAGTGAGCTGGAAGTTTTTCTTTGACCACTTTTACCAAATATTTTCTGTGAGCTTATTTCATTTTCGGGCGATCCAAAGCCCTCATAACTTATCAGATAAAAAGGACCAAAACGGTCCATTTTTATTTCTTGATCTAAAGTATTTTTATAAGATATTTCCACATTCGGAAGTTTGGCCATAATCTTTCCTTTCTAAAAATCATATGCAGCTTGTTGCCATTGTAATTGTTGCTGACGAACAATTTCCCGTTCTGATGGATTTTCACGAACAACAACAGTCATTGGTGCATGTATTTCAGTTTTGGCTTGTTCTTGCCCTGCTTGATCAATTGGAATACTTCCTACAACTTTCTGTGCTGCTACAATGTTAGCACCACTTCCAACATTGAATGTATCTTGCCAAACATCGTCTTGTAAAAGCCTTGTATCAATACTATCTGTAAATGCTGTTTGTACTTTTTGAGCCATTCCAGAAACATTTTTCTGCACGGCTTTAAAATGTTCCATCAAGCTATCATTAAATCCACCCATGATAGCCTTACCTGCTGGAATAAGGATTTTTTTGTCATAAGAAATTGGTCCTTTGTTCTTCTTGATCCAGTCCGCAATTCCCCCTACAAAGTTCTTACCTGCTTCCCAAGCACTTTTCAACCCACCAATGAAACCATCGATAACCGCACGACCTGCTCCAATCAAGTCAATATTTCCTAGACTAGAAAATGCATTTCTAATGCCACTAATTATCCCTGATATCCCTGATGCTGCTGCTGAAATTGCACCTCGCATTGCGTTAAATGCTCCAGATACAACTGATTTCATAGAGTTACCAGCTCCGCCCAATCCACTAAAGAATGAACGAATACTGTTCACAGTCGAGCTGATAGCACCACCGACTGCAGAAACAACAGAGCGCATAGCATTCCATGCATTAGAAATAATATTTTTCAATGCATTTCCTGCAGAAGCAAAGCTACTGAACACACTTTTAGCGGTATTAATAACAGAACCTATACTACCAACAACTGTTGAAATTATTGAACGTATGTTGGTCCATGCACTAGTAATTAATGCTTTGAGCGATGTTCCTGCAGCACCTAGATTTGCAAAAAATCCAATAGCCATACCTACCCATTGTGCAACTGTTGAAAGTACTGGTGCAAATTGCTTAAATACATTGACTACTACTTGTATGATTGGAGTTAAAAAACCAACAACAACACGAATCGTATCAAAGGTTGCAGACAGTGCAAGCAATGCTCCTTTAAGTACCCCACCAACAAAAGAACCTAAAACTTGTAGTGCTGGCATAAGAGCACCAGCTAATACAGTTGCAAGCGGTTGGATGGCATTCCACATCTTGACAAATGAACTAATCAGAGTATCAAGTGCTGGACCAACAATAGCCATTGCTTTAAAAATTTTGATTTCATTTCATCACTAGAGTATCTGTTTTCTGTTAGCTGAATATATTTCCTAATGCTCAACAACTTTACTTTCTTTTGCTTGCCGATTTTTTCAACAATCCATTTCACCATGTTATCTGTATTTACAACACTCATACTATCTGCATAATCGTATTTCACAATTGTATCTAGGTTCAAGTCAATACATTTTTTTGTCCTGAACTCTTCAATGTAATTTCTTTCTCGTTTAGCTATGTTCGTTTGTTGCTTCACACCTTCAGCTTGACAATTAGGACAGACTCTAACATATATTTCTCGTTGTTCTGTACGTTCCTTATTCCAACTTAAGACAGGTTTGATAGATCCCCATAAATCACAATGATGTACTTCACATGTACCCAAGCCTTCCATGCGGAATGCTTTACTTGTTTCTTTATGACTGACTTTCCATTCTTCATCACGATCTGTGCCAAACTCTAATTTTGTATCTTCCTCAATCAACAAAATCCTCCTAATGTCTTAGGCTTTATATCTGGCTTCTTTTGATAATCCATAAAAGCCATATTCCTTAAGAATTCATAAGCATTAATGCTAAACTTCCCATCAATATCTTCTGGATTCTCGTTTTTATACCATTCAATATAGTTTTTTGCTCCTGTTAATGCTTCTTCTCTTTGGAATGGTGGTAAATCTAAGAAACTTTTTTGAGCCATAGCTCGTCTTGAAATATTTTTCTTTGAGAAATCTTTAAAAGAAGAGAAATAGAGAGAGAAAAGATCATCTGTTTCTTGGTGACTATCTGTCCCCTTTTTACTCTCCTTATTCTTATTCTTATCTAAACCTATATCTAACTCTTTATCTGTGGCTGCACTTTGGGTGTCATTTGTTATACCATCTTGGATACCAAAGGTTCTCCCTTTAAATTTATATCCTTTTCTACCTAATTCTTCCCTTGCTTCAAGGAATGTGGTCCGATTATATCTATCTGATCGTAAATTATTATTTTTCAACCAGTGTATGATGAAAATTAATTTTCCATCAGTAGTAACATCTATAAAGTTTTTATTAATCAAGATATTTATATCATCTCTGCTTCCAAAGCCGAGATAACGCAATTCACGTTCTACACTTGCAACTATGCCATCATCATCTGCTATCATTCCGAAGTGGAAATATAAAAGCTGACTTGTGCTAGGCAAATCTAGAAATTCATCACTCCGAACTACTTCTTGATTAAACATGCGCTTTTTTGCCATTTCTACTCCTTTTTATATTTTTGTATTTTTTATTACTATTAAATCCAGTAACAAAGACTCCAATCCTTGTTACTGGGATGCAGTCCATTTGGTTAACACTATAGCTTTTCCGTGGTTTCAATGACAAAATACGATTTTAGTTATTATTCGTGTTCTGGACAAACTTTTCTGTTCGCTTTTAGTGTGAATCACGGCACATGTGTTAAATGTTTTTGATGTTACTAAATTGTTCGCTCAACTCATTAGAATTGAGCTTGGTATAAATAGTTGTTGTTGCTATCTGTTTATGGCCAAGTAATTGCTGCAAAACTGTAGAATCCCCACCATTTTCCAAGAAAGCTTTTGCAAAGTAATGTCTAATAGAGTGAGGATAAACCTTGTCTTTATTCACTTTTGCTTTGCCTGCAAGGGTCTTCAAGTCCGCACGATACGTCCTTTGGTCTTTTGCAAAGATAGTATCTGTAATACCGTTGGTTCTCACAAATTTTTTCAATCTCTTCTTCAGAAATTGTGGCATTGCAATTGCCCGCTCTTTCCCTTTGTTCTCAACTAAAATAGTCTTTTGGTTGAGATCAGATACTTTGAGAGAACATACTTCCGTTATTCGCACACCAGTATTCCCAATTGTCAGAATGAAAAGTTCTAATTCTTCATCATCACAATTTTTTAACAACTTTTTATAGTCGCTCTTTGTGATAGATTCCCTGTGTTCCATTGTTTGAGCTTTCAAAAGTTTGATAGAAAGTTTATCAGTTATGAATTCTTCTCGCTCTAACCAGTTGAGATATACATTAATACTCGTTATTTTCTGGTTAATGGTTTTCATGGTGTAATGTTTTTTTGGTTTGTACTCATGTTCTCGCAAATATTGCTTAAACTTAATCAATGCTGCTTTACTTAATGCACAATCATTAAGTTCCAAAAATGCATCCAATTGCCGTAAAGTATTCAAATAGTTTTTCCGTGTGTTTGCAGCGATCTCATTATCGATCAAGTGCATTTCATATTCTTCAATTTCTATCAATCTATCACCTCCAAATAATGGTAAATATATAACATAATCGAAAAAAACAATATTCATCCTAGACTATTGATATATAAGGAGTTACGCACTCTTTATTTCATTCATTAAAACAGGTCTATTTTTACTTTTTTTATGCTATAATTAGAGTAGAAATTGAGAATTACACATTCTTTTTATAGTTCCCAATTGCCGTTGGGAACTTTTTTATTTAAATACAATATGATAAAGGGAAGTGGAAAAGTTGAAAAGACAAATAACATTCAAGACCATAGGTACTAGTTTTATAAACTTTAAATTGGAAATGCCAACGCAATGAACACACTGTCACCTCTATTATTTAGTGGGGCGGTCTGATAAAAAGAATTAATCTTCATAATATTATTTAATGATTTTTATCGAGCAGTGTCTTGATCCTCGTTAAAAGCTAGATTAGAAAATTTGTTTTATGAGTACTTTTTTGGGACTATTAGGGATGGTAGCTTTTTTTGTTGGCATTATCATGGTTGTTATTAATTTATTTAAAAAGAAGCCTAAAAGAAATCCCGTAATTGTTATTTTTGTTGGACTTGCCCTATTTATTGTTGGCGTATCACTATCAAGTAACAATACTGCATCTGGAAGTGATAAAACAGTCTCAACAGCGGCTACTTCCAAAAAATTAGCTAACGATTCTTCTTCTAAAGCCAAAGCAAGCTCTGAAGCAGCGGAAATTTCTAAATCTAAAGAAGCGGAAATCAAAGCTTCTAAGGAAAAAGCGGAAACTGCAAAAAAGGCGGAAGAAGCCAAACGATCTGAGGAAGCTAGGCAGATTGAAGCCTCTAGACAAGCTGAACAATCTAAGAAAGCCGAAGCTTCTAGACAAGCTGAAGCACAATCTATTGCTATAAGTCAAAGCAATGAAATTGAAGCTAGTAAACAAGTGGAAGCTCAGAGACAAGCCGAAGCTCAAGCTGCCGCACAACAAGCACAAGCTGACATTGCTACAACAGAAACTGAGAATAACCGAACAGTGTATGTTGTTGACAATGGGAAAACTAGTGTTTACTGGTACAATGATTCAGCAATACATCCAGCTCCAAAATACCCAGTTATTTCAATGACTGAAGGCGAAGCTTTAGCTCGAGGGTTACATCACTCAAAAACAGAATAATTTATTTATGCTGCTTCTAGTTTTCCTAGAAGCTTTTTATTTTGTCATGTAGCGAAGATAATCGCTTAATTTGTAGAACATACGGGGAAACCGTACACACCATATTTCCCACTTCACTTCTTTACCTTTTTCATCAAAGATTGCTGTAACTGTTCTGCCGTTACTAGCTATAAATTGTGTACCTATAAGCATTGTTTTCTCCTTATAATTTGACTGCCTTAGCATTCAATCGACTAGCAATGATATTCATCCACCAATCGTTTTTAGTGATGATACCTGCCAATATTTTGCCGGTATCTCGCTCTACGACTAGATACATGAATAACTTATCCTCCCTACACTTCTGAACTATCTTCTAATGTCCATACAGCGCTCTGAAACGTATATCCAGATTCACTAACACCTTTTTCAAGTTTTGTATGAAACTGATATCCTTGTTTCCTCAACTCACTTATTCTCGCTGGTGCTTCCCAAATACCAAGAAAAGTTAAAGCTTCCCAGCGTGTTAATGAAGCATGACTGTCAAACCACTGAAGAATTCTTTCATGTTGAGTAGACCTTTGATTTTCGTCAATAACGTTACTCATAATAGAACCTTTCCATATTTATTTTCCCCTACGTTGTACTTGTAAATTGCGGGGATTTGAGAACCATTCAATGACAAGATCTCTGGACCATTTAACACTAGATTTCCCATAACTTATTTCAGCTGATTTTAGATATGGCTTAAATGATAATTCAAAAGTGCTATCATCTTTACAACCTATTAATTCCATGACTTCTTTTTTTGAAAGTGCTAGGCTAAAATTACTATCTTTAGATATAAAATCATGTAAACAATCTAGAATAGTAGCCCTAACAGAATCCCTGATTTTTTGAATCATTTCTTCAAACATAAGATTTCCTCTCTAAACATCTAAATCATAGATAAAAGCAATATCAGCTAAAATAACTAATGCTGCTTTTCCATTTTCCTTACCGCTCATAACATTTGACATACGACTTGCAGGAATTTTTGAATCTGCTTTTTCAGAAGCAATACTTGCTAGAAAAGCATTTGTATAACCCTTCTTCTTTTTCAATTCCTCTACAGCTTTACGATAGCGCTCAAATTTTTCTTGTGTCATAATCTCCTCCCCTTTCTTGAAATAAAGTTTTTATAAAGAAAATTTATATTTAATCTATTTTATTCTTGACATATGAGTATCAATAATCTATAATAAAAGCATAGTTAAAGAGCCTATAAAACACTATATAAACTTGCTTGGAGGCGTTGTTAATTTAGTATTTATTTAGGTTTTCTTTATTAAAAATACAATTTATCTTTACAAAAACTATTATAGACTATTGATACACATATGTCAACTGTGAAGTATATTTAGTCTATAATCATTTTTTGTATTACCTCTGAAAGGTTGATACTAATGGATTTGTACGAAAGAATAAAAGAGCTTGCAGCTCAAAAACATATTTCGATTCGACAACTCGAAGAAAAGCTAGGAATCGCAAATGGTACTATAAGACAATGGGGGAGAAAAAATCCCGGTGTTAACAATGTTAAACTAGTAGCTGATTACTTCCATGTCACTGTTGATTACTTGCTTAGTGGAGAAGAGAACACAGTAACTAAAGAACCTGTTGATCTTGCTGATTTAGTAGATGAAAACAAAGTTGATTGGGATGAGTGGGTTTCTTTTGATGGTAAGCCACTTACTGACGAAGTTAAATCTGCATTAAAACTTATTTTAGGTAAACGTCTTGAAGACTAATCGGGGGCTCTATGAACGAACAGGAACTAATAGAGCGTATAATCCTTGAAATAGAAAAATTTGGAATTGAAGTTATCGGGGATACCTCCTTTCCTTTAGACGCTGTAACACATAATAGAAAAAAGATTACTATTTTTAATCCCACAACTGTTAAAGCATTTAAATTATGTCATGAACTAATACATATCAAACACAATGATAATTATCGATTAGGTGAGTGTGATACGACAAGTCCTCAAGAAAAGAGAACTAATAGAGAAGCTATTCTGTTTCTTTGGGACATCTTTATAGCTGAAGGTGGCAGTTTTAATCTTTTCCAAAAATTTATTGAAATATCTGGATGTCCTTGTGATACTTCTTTTGCGGTTGTATGTAAAGTGAACCGACAACTTATAAGTGAATTAAACAAAGCAAATTTTGAATCAAAAGACTTCAGTACAATGTCACTAAAGGAATGCGTTATTGACTATATTTCACATTTTGATGTTGTTGAGCAGATAAACACCTATCAATTTCTCGAAGCATACAATTTACCTTATGATAATTATGATAGAGCAGTTGAACTTTTTAAAAATATGCTTAAATTAGACTATGCTATATAGAGAGATGTATATATGAAATTTGGAATGAGAAAGCCTAGTATCAAAAAGAGTTTTAAAGCTCGTACTACAGGCAAAGCAAAAAGAAAAATTAAAAAAGCCCTTATTCCAGGATACGGGAAAAAAGGCATAGGGTATATTAAAAGTCCTAAAAAAGCAGTTTATAATAGAGTTTATAAAAAAACAACATTTTCTTTTTGGGATTTGTTTAAATGAATATCACCTTCACTAATACATTAAGAGGTTAAAATCAATTATGGATATAAAATCTTATAAAAAGAAAAATGGTACTACTGCTTATAAGTTTAAGGCATATATCGGAAAAAAGAACGGTAAGAGCCAATATGCTGAAAAAAGTGGTTTTAAAACGAAAGCGGAAGCTCGAGCAGCATTACATAGTATCCAAGAAAAGATTAATAATCCTGTACCTAAAAGTGAAATGACATTTAAAGAACTTTATAATGAATGGTTGCTTGTTTATGAAAAAGAGGTTCAAAATAGTACATACTATAAAACAACACGTGCTTTTGATAAACATATTTTACCAGAATTAGGCGATACCAAACTTTCAGATTTTACCCCAATGGAATTACAAGACTTTCGAAATCGTCTTTCAGAAAAGCTTAAATATGCCCGTAAGCTCTTTGGAATGGTTCGTAAAGTATTTAACCATGCTGCTCTTTTAGGCTACATACAAGCTAATCCTGCAGCTCCTGTGACATCACAAAGTATCAAGAAAAAAGTTGATGAAAAAAAAGATTTTTATGATACTGATGAGCTAAAAAAATTCATGAACTTAGTGGAAGAAACAAATGATATTAAAAAAATAGCACTTTTCAGATTGTTAGCTTTCACTGGAATGAGGAAAGGTGAACTTCTAGCTCTTGAATGGAATGATTATAGAAAGGGAACGCTTGACATAAACAAAGCGATTTCTCATTCTCCAATAGGTTATGAAACTTTACCTCCTAAAGCGAATTCAAATAGATTATTAAGTCTAGATATAAAAACTTGTCAGATACTCGATAAGTTGCATAAAGAATTTCCAACCTCTACTCGTATTTTTGAATCAGAAAAAGGAGGAATGCTTTCTCCTTCGAAACCAAGAAAGTGGTTATTAGAAATTACAAAAAATAAAGAGATTGAACCTATTCGAATTCACGCCTTCCGTCATACTCATGCAAGTTTATTATTTGAATCAGGCATGAGTTTAAAGCAAGTTCAATATAGATTAGGACATTCTGACTTAAAAACTACTATGAACATCTACACTCATATTACAAAATTTGCAAAAGACAATATTGGACAACAATTTTCAGATTACATTGATTTTTAACCAGTAGTTTTCTACTGGTTTTTTGTTTTTTCTCCCTCTTTTTCTCCCTCCCTTTTATCAATTTTAATAGAATTCCATCCTGTGTTGCAAAACAAAAACCGCTCTATTGAGCGGTTTTCTAGTCTATAAGAATCTATATAAACTGGCCAATGGAGGCGAGGGGAGTTGAACCCCTGTCCAGACACCTTGCTACATCAACGTCTACAACCATAGGACTTTCTCTAGTTTAACAAATTTCCAAAGCCAGTCTCAAACAGCAGAAATTTGCGGTGCTTTAAAATCTCTTTTTTTATGTAAAGCCACCATAAAAACGTATCCGACTGAGGTTTAGAGCTTCAGGCCGCCATCGGCGAACGATCATCAGCTACGCAAGCTGGTGTTTAGGCAGCGAGTGCGTAAGAAGTGTTATTTTTAGCAGTTATATTTATCTGCGATGGATTTAGGTGACATCACCACCAGTTGCAGTTCATGCGCGACAATGCCTGTCGAATCCGTAACGCCCCCGTTACGGTGGAATAACTTCCAGACATTAATTATAGCACAAGTCACCTAATATTTCACGCGCAATGGTCGTACTAAAATGGCCATAATCGAAAGGACTATAATGCCAACACAAATGCCAACAGTGACTAAATTAACTTGGCCTGGCGCATTTAACACGTTGATTGGAGAAAGCAAACTGAGGGGCAACCATTCGGAAATATCACTCAGTGTCTGAATGATCGAACTCACTACCATCAGTACAATTGTAGAAACAACTGCTAGAAACGCCTTCCGTGTCCAAACAGTAACAGCACTGCCAAATATGACCAAGGTAAGTAGAGCTAGGTTTTGAACCAAACTCGACGAGAGTACCCTGCTCAACTCAATTTCAGGAAAGAAAACCCAGGTTACATATGTGGCACTTGCCACACCTACCAAGTTACTCACTAGAGTGACTAAAAAGGCAAGGAAAAGCTTAGGCGTCCATAGGATAATCGAATTTCGGGCTACGGTTGAATAATAAAGCCCGAGTGAACTCTCCTTTTTCAACTTAAAAGTATCCGCAGTAAAGTAAACCAAAACAAAAAGGCCAATCTGAGAAATATTACTAAAATACGACTCCATCAAAGCTTTCCAATTGGGGTCTGGCATGAGAATAATCGTCCCTTCTGTCCCTCCAAAAGTTGCAAGAAATTCCTTCATATAATAAATCAAAACGGGTGAGGTAATGCCAAAAAAAGCAAATAAAAAGAAAAGAATGAGGAGACGGCTATTGCGCCACCACATTTTCATTTCCAAAAGAATTAATCTTCTCACTGTTCTCCTCCTGTAATTGCACGCTCAAAAGCCATCTCAAGACTGTTGCTTGTAGCACGATAAGTACTTATTTTTTGCCCAATATCCGGGAAAATTTGTAACAGTTTCTCTGTATATTCACTCTTAATCATCAATTTCCCCGTAATTTCAGGATAGAATTCAATATCATTTACCTGAAGAATATCCATGACTTCCTGTTTGACTTGCTCACTTTTAATCTCTAGTTCTGCAAACTCGTCCAACTGGCTGCTTTCAATGAACTGATAAAGTGTGCCTTGAAAAATAAGTTCGCCATGATTTAAAACAAGGAGGCGATCGGCAATGTTTTCAATATCTGCGAGAAGATGACTGGAAACAACCACCGTTTTTTCCTGTGATACTTTAGTAATCAGTTGCAAAATCTCAATGCGACCAATAGGATCTAGAGCACTTGTTGGTTCGTCTAGAAATATCAAAATTGGATCAAGTAAGAGCGCGACTGCAATTCCCAAACGTTGCTTCATCCCCCGTGAATAGCCACCAACTTTCTTATTGGGATACTCTGACAAACCGACTTTTTCGAGGGTTGCCTCAATTTGTTGAGGCTCTTCTGCTTTTTCGTTCAAGGCGCAACTTTGTTGTAATACCTCTGTTGCGGTAAGGTAGGCAGGAAATTCAGGTGTGTCCGGACAATAGGCCAAAGCTTGATTAGCAAGCTTAATTTCACCCTGACTCGCTTTATGTTGTCCTAAAATCGCATGAATTAAGGTTGTCTTTCCTGCACCATTAGGGCCAATCAAGCCAATGATACCTGGATCTGCACTGATTGAGCACGTCACGTTTTTTAAAGCATCAAAATTGCCGAAAGAAACCGTCAAGTCTTCTATTTCAATGATTTTATTCATATGTGTCCCTTCCTACAATAAAATAAAGAATTCCGCCTAAGGGAATCGAAATGATACAGACAAGGGCCCAAGCCCATTTTGGCAGGTGTTTAACATGCGCACTTTTAAAAATACTGTAAAAGCAAGCCCCTAAATAGAGACAAGCCAGTAGAATCAATGGAACAATGATACGGATATCCATTTTGTACACTCCATTCTTTACCTTTTAAAATTCATCTTCATCAATTTTTTGAATTTCACGCAATTGTGTTGTTAAGTGTTGATCAGATGCGTATTCTGCTAAAAGCTCATCGATCAACTGGTTGCGCACCACATAATTAGAAAAAAGATGCAACTTCTCCTCATAGCCTTCTAATACTTTTTCTGTCCGCTTAATATTATCATATACAGCTTGACGACTAACATTAAATTCCTCAGCAATCTCAGCTAAGCTATAATTATCCGCATAGTAAAGTTCAATATAATTCATCTGTTTGTCCGTCAAAAGTGTCGCATAGAACTCAAACAAGGTGTTCATACGATTTGTTTTTTCGATTTCCATAATTTCCTAATATTCTAAGAAAACAACTGATTTTTTAATCTTTGTTTTCATCCTTATTCATAACTTAATTGTCCGTTATCTTTTATAATTTTATCATAATTATCGTTATAATCATAAGGACATCTTTCCAGATTTTAGGCTTTGTTTTCAGATAAAAGCTTGTTATAATAGAGGAATGAAAAAGATTTTAATTGCGGATGATGATCGTTCGATTTTAACCTTACTTTCTTATAATTTTAGACAGAGCGATTTTGAAGTTACAACTGTCAGTGATGGCAAACAAGCTCTGGATAAGGCTAAGAGAAATCATTACGATTTAATTTTGCTGGATTTAATGATGCCCGAACTCTCTGGTATTGAAGTAACGGAAATTTTGCGAAAAAAGCAAAATTTCACACCTATTTTGATACTCACTGCGCGTGATGACGAAGAAATGAAACTGACTGGTCTTAATTCAGGTTCAGATGAATACTTGGACAAAGCAACACCTATGAAAGAAATTATTGTCCGAGTAAATGCGCTCATTCGACGCCACCAGCACTATAATAAAACGATTGAAAACGAAAAATCCGCGGAAAAATCTGGTATTAAATTTGACCGATTGGAGCTTGATTTCACTAAAAAAGTTTGTATCTTTGATGGACAACCTTTAGAGCTAACTAAACGTGAATTTGAAATTTTAGAACTTTTAATTGAGCGCTCAGGCGATGTGATTTCGCGTGAAGAATTGCTGCAGCACTTTTGGGGGATTTCTTCCGCTGCCGAAACGCGAACTATTGATGTTTTAATCAGCAAAATTCGTAAAAAGTTAGACAATCAATTTATAAAAACAAAACGAGGATTTGGGTACTACTTCTCTGATGAAAAAGATTAAGCTAAAAAATATTGTCCTCTCGACAATCATTTATCTTGTTGCGACTGTGATTCTGCTTGTTTTTCTCAACATTCAGATTCTAAAAACAGATACCAATCGTGTCTTGCACACCATTGATACTACGAAAACGCTCCTCGCAGAAAATCCAAATTCTGCGCTTCCTAACAAGTTTCAGTATCTTCCTGCAGGTACACACAACCAAGAAACCGCAAAGATTGAAGAGGGCGCAGACTATGCACAATCTGTTAGCCGTCACTCTATTGAAATTACAAGCCCTATCCGTGTTGACGGTGTGATAACAGGTTACCTTCACGCTGAAGACAGTCGCACTTCACCTTGGTTTACCAACATGATGGTCGGTGGCTTTGCTTTGATTGTTTACCTTGCCTGTGCTTCTTACGTTTTTGTTCATGCCAGACGTAATTATCTTTTCACTCAAGATATTGTCGCTAAAATCAAAAACATCGAGCGTAGCCCTCTCACGCAAAGTTATTTGATGAGCGAAAACGATGATAAAGTAACTCTAGCGCTAAATTCTCTGGGCGAATACATCCAAAATCAAATTTTATCGCACAGTGAAAAGAAAGAGAATATTTACGAATTCATTGAACTGTTCCAATTTCCTATTTTCATTTACAATGCTAAAGGAAAAATTCGTAAAACAAACGCTTCGTTTAAAAATGAATTTGCGGATACACACAACCTTGATATTTTCAGCCCTTATGCTGACTTTTTGAGTTTCTTAGTGGATAAGATGCTTAATCCGACCACACAAGAGAAGAACTTTTACTTTGAGAACATTAATGCTTATTATCAAGTACGTATCTCACCTTTACCAGACTTGGACAACCGCTTCTTAGTCACTTTACTTGATATAACAGCATTTAAGCGAACACTAAATGCCCATAATGAACTGATTGCTAATGTCAGTCACGAACTGAAGACACCTTTAACTTCAATTAAAGGATTTGCTGAGTTACTGAAAGATGACACACTTTCTGAAGCAGACCGTCATGAGTTTTCCCACATTATCAGTAAAGAAAGCTCACGCTTGATTGCACTCGTTCAAGACACGCTTCTTTTAACCAAACAAAATATTCATATCGACAAGAAGAAAATTAATCTTGCCACACTTGTCGAGGAGATTTTAAACACTTCACAACCCTTGCTTGATGAAAAGCACTTGTCACTTCAGACAGATATTGCTCCCATCTCTCAAGTTACCAACCGTCAGATGGTGCATAGCATTTTTGAAAATTTAATTGAAAATGCGATTAAATACACGGATGATCATGGAAAAATCTACGTTGGCCTCCATCAAAACAAGAAAAAAGTTGTTTTCACCGTCACAGATAACGGTCCTGGTTTAACAGAAATTGAAAAATCACGTATTTTTGAACGTTTCTACCGTGTAGATGAAAGCCGTACCCAAGTCACAGGAACTGGTCTAGGCTTGTCTATCGTGGACAAAAACGTCCGAGAACTTCAAGGACACATCGAGGTAATCAGCGTTCCGGGTAAAGGAACGACATTTACTGTTACTTTATAAAAAGAAAAAAGACTTCTATAAAGAGAGTCTTTTTTCTTTTTAACGTTCCAAATAAAACTCAAATCGATCTCCAACATACTGAGACAGGACGTACTCAAATGCGCGACCATCGGCCAAATAAGAAATTTGGGTAAGTCCTAAAATAGCATCGCCTGACTTAATCTTAAGATATTCAGCAACTTCGGTACTGACTTTTTTAGCGGAAATAATCTGCTGACTACGCTCAATTTCATAGCCTGCTTGTGTCAGTGTGTTAAAAAAGTTAGAGGTAATATTTTTCTTTTCAAAAGATTTTACCACATCATAAGGAATACTTGCAACTTCATAACAGATGGGGACTTGATCTGCATAGCGCACACGTTCCATCCGGATAATCGTTTGTTCTTTCGAAATTTCCAGCTTCTCGCACTCGACTTCGTTAGGCAAAGTTTTGAGGTAACTTAAAACTTCAGTTGACGGTGTTTTTCCCTGTGCAGTAATAATTTCTGTAAAGGAGGTTGTACCCCGCATCTTTTCGCGCACCCGACGACTAGCAACATACGTCCCACTCCCCACACGGCGTTCCAAGATTCCTTCCTCGACAAGCGATGTTACTGCTTGCCGCGCAGTCATCCGACTTACGCCAAAGCGCTCAGCTAAATCTCGTTCACTCGGCAGCCGTTCACCAATCTTCCAAACTGCTTTTTCAACTTCTTCTTTGATTGCATCATGAATTCTTATATAATTTGGAACATTGCTTCTTTGCATGGTGTCTCCCTCTGCCTTGTTTTTTTATTATTATATACCAATTTCAAATAAAAAACCAGCTATAATAGCTGATTTATATAATTGGTATAATTATTTTGCAGGGACTGTGATCTCACCATTGATGATTTTTTCTTTAGCAGTTTCAACAGCTTTCCATGCTTCATCGGAAGTATTGTTACGTGCGAGAGCTACACCTGAGTTTTTCAAGTCGTACTTAAGAATTTCACCACCAGGGAATTTGTTGTCTTTAGTTTTGTTTGAAACGTCTTTGACAACATTACCTACTTCTTTAAGTGTAGAAGCTAAGACGAAGTTAGATTCTTTACCATCTTTAGATTTAAAGTCACCTTCAGATTCTTGGTCACGGTCTACACCGATAACCCAAACTTTGTCTGCTTCGTTCTTTGTTTCGTTAAGGACACGTGCTTCTGTGAATACACCAGTACCTACACCACCAGCTGCTTGATAGATAATATCTGCGCCGCCAGAGTACATTGCTGAAGCGATGGTTTTCCCTTTACCTGCATCGCTAAATGAACCTGCATATTGCACATCTACTTTGATGTTTGGATTAACAGATTTAACACCTTCTTGGAAACCAACTTGGAAGGCTGTGATGATATCTGATGCAATCCCTCCGATGAATCCAACATGGTCAGTTTTTGTCGTTTTGGCTGCTGCAACACCGGCAAGATAAGCTGATTCTTGGTCAGCAAATGTTGCTGAAACAACGTTTTCTTGATTTTCAATCACAGAGTCAATAATTGCAAATTTAGTGTCTGGATTATTTTTAGCAGCTTGTGAAGTTGCTTCTTGGAGGCCGAATCCAATACCGAAAACTAAGTCATATCCACCAGATACAGCTGAGTTGAAGTTCGCTGTGTAGTCAGAAGCTGAGTTAGATTGGAAATAGTTGATACCTTTACCTCTTGAAAGGTTGTTCTCTTTACCCCATGCTTGCAAACCTTCCCAAGCTGATTGGTTGAATGAACGGTCATCAACACCACCAGTATCGGTAATCATCGCTACATTGAGATCTGTTTTGGCTTCACCACCTGAAGCTGCGTCACGTCCACGGCATCCTGCCAGAACTGCTACTGATGCAAGTGCAAGAGCACCAACTGCGAAAATACGTTTATTCATGGAAACGTTTTCCTCCAAATTTAAAAATTTTTAAAACTCTCGCAAGTAAGAGTTTTTATGTATAAGTTTATTTTAAGATATTTTGCATATTAATTCAAGTCAAAAAGAAAGATGTGGCATTTATCCACATCTTTGTTCGGAAATAGCTTTTTTTCTGTCAATTTTAGAATTTTATTCCAGTTCTTTAAAGGAATAAGGCAACAATTGCCCCACTGATGTCTCTTTAACTTCCCCCATTTTTGAAAGAAGATAAACCGGCATATCAGCCTCACAAAATTCAGATACGACTTGACGGCATGCACCACAAGGACTGATTGGAGCAGCCGTTTCTCCATAAATATACAGACTTGAAAATTCCAAATGATCTTCGGACACAGCCTTAAAAATAGCTGTTCTCTCTGCGCAATTGCTCAAGCCAAAGCTCGCATTCTCAATATTACATCCTTGATAAACTTTACCATCCGTAGTGACTAGCGCTGCACCCACAGGAAAATTGGAATAAGGGACATAAGCATGACTGCTTGCTTCGCGTGCTGCTTCAATGAGTTCTTTAGTAGCTGGCATTGGCAGTTTCACCTTCCATGATAGCGACACCTGAAGAACAGCCCAAGCGGTTTGCGCCAGCTTCAATCATGGCTTTGGCATCTTCAAGATTACGGATACCACCTGAAGCTTTGACACCCATATCTGGTCCAACGGTTTCACGCATCAATTTTACATCTTCAACTTTGGCACCAGCTGTTGAAAAGCCTGTTGATGTCTTAACAAAATCAGCGCCCGCACGTTGTGCAGCTTGACAAGCTTTGACTTTTTCTTCATCTGTCAAAAGACTTGTTTCGATAATAACTTTAAGGATACGACCATCCTTAACGGCATTAACTGCTGCAATATCACTTTCCACTAAGTCCCATTTGCCGTCTTTAGCTGCACCAATATTAATCACCATGTCTACTTCGTCTGCACCTTTTTTGATGGCATCTGTGGCTTCAAAGGCTTTGACTTCTGAAGTATTTGCTCCGAGAGGGAAACCGATAACTGTACATACTTTTGAAACTTCATCTTTAAGTTGTTCAGCAGCAAAAGCTACCCAAGTTGGATTGATACACACACTAGCAAATTCGTATTTTTTTGCTTCATCAATGATAGCTTGAACTTTTTCTTGTGTTGCATCTGCTTTGAGGATTGTGTGGTCAATGTATTGATTGATTTTCATTTTTAGGTCTTCTCCTAGTTATTATTTATTATGCGAACTTTTAAGTACGCTTTAGTTGTGAACGTTAAAATCTATTTGGGCTTGCGACTTTTAAGGTAAAGCATACCAATAATCGTATAAACCGAGATAAAGATAAGAATAAAAAGTGTAACTTTGAGCAGCGTATTCTGGGCCCAAAGATTCATTCCAATTGCGCCAAGTACAGCGGCTGTTACACTTTGGAGTGCTTTTATTCCGTTAGGAATAGGGGGAAGTTCATTTTTCATCAGCGAATAATTTCCAAAATTTCAGGGGCATGAACTTGCTGGTCAGAAATTTCGATATTGTCCTTAAACTCCGCAATCAAATCGGAAGAAATGGCACGATTGCTATAAAGTGTAGCAATAAGATCACCTTTTTGGACGGGGTCACCCACTTTTTTCGCAAGGTTAATACCTGCTTCAAAATCGATTGTATCTGTCTTGGTCGCTCTTCCAGCTCCTAGCTTCATCGCAACAATACCGACACCCATTGCTTTTTCTTGTGAGATAAAACCTTCACGCTCAGCATAGATCTCAACAGTATGTACCACATTTAATTCTGCAGTCAAATGCTTAAATGCTGTTGCATCTCCGTGTTGTGCTTCACACATAGCAAGGAATTTAGCATAAGCTTTACCATTATCAAGGTTTTCGATGATTTCTGGAACAGTTTTTTCTACACCTGCTAACGCAAGCATAATTTGAGCCAGTTCCGCGATAAAGTGACGGAATGCCGATGTACCTTTTCCATTTAGCGTATTCACGGCTTCCGTAATTTCATTACGATTACCAATAGCATGTCCTAACGGCTGGTTCATATTGGTCAAAACTGCTACTGTTTCACGTCCAACAGCCTTGCCTAAGTCTACCATCGTGCGGGCTAAGAGGCGCGCATCTTCGATATTTTTCATGAAAGCACCATCGCCGACAGTTACATCAAGCAAAATAGCATTTGAGCCAGAAGCAATTTTCTTAGACATGATAGAGCTTGCAATCAATGGAATAATATCAACTGTGGCTGTCACATCCCGAAGTGCATAGAGAAGTTTGTCTGCTTTAACCAACTCATCAGACTGACCAATCACAGCGATTCCTGAATTCTTTACTTGGGCAATAAAGTCTTCTTCTGTTTTTTCAATTTCAAATCCGGGAATAGACTCTAACTTGTCTAAGGTTCCACCGGTATGTCCCAAACCACGGCCGGACATTTTAGCGACAGGGACATCAAAGCTGGCTACTAAAGGTGCTAAAATAATCGTTACTTTATCACCTACACCCCCTGTAGAATGTTTGTCTACCTTCACACCAGGAATGGCTGACAAATCAAATTCTTTACCTGAGACAACCATGGCCATGGTCAAGTTGGCTGTTTCTTCTGTCGTCATACCTTTAAAATAAATCGCCATAGCTAGTGCTGCCATTTGGTAATCCGGAACTTCGCCCGTTGCATAACCAGAGATAAGCCAATCGATTTCAGCCTTCTCAAAGTGGCCGCCATCACGTTTTTTTTGAATCAGGTCTACCATTCTGTAGGTCATAGTTTCTCCTTATAACTTCTTAAAATGTAATATCCTTTATCTTTAGCGACAATCTCGCAATTGCCAAAGACATCCTTCATTTTCTTTTGTGCACTCGGTGCTCCCTGTTTTTTCTGAATAACGATCGTTAAATGCCCGTCATCATTTAAATGCTCATAGGCGTCGGATAAAATAGTGTGGACCACTTCTTTCCCCGCACGAATAGGGGGATTAGAAATAATAGCATCAAACTTTCCTTCAACATTATCATATATGTTTGATAAAAAAATACCATTGACTTCTATATTATTTTTATCAGCATTTTTCTTAGCTAAATCAAGGGCGCGGCTATTTACATCTACAAGTGTGGCTTTCAAGCCATATTTTTTTGCTAAAGTTAAAGCTAGGGTACCATAACCACAACCGACATCGAGCAAAGTCTTCGCTCCTTCTGGTTGAAAATTATCCAGTAAAACACGTGAACCGTAATCAATAGCGTTTTTAGAAAATACACCTGCATCTGTCAGAAAGTGGAGGGGAAGCCCTAAAAGTTCAACCGATAGTTCCTGCACGTCATGTGCTAAATCTCGATTGTCTTCATAATACATATTTGTTTTTACCATTACAGTTTATTTTATCACAAAATATTTCATTTTTTCTGGGAAAACCTTTACAGATAGAGAGGAAGGATTAGAAAACCCTTACATTCTAATCTTGTTTTTTCAAACAAGTCGGAGCTTCCTAGCTTGGATACTGCTTAGGTTTAGGGCTTTCTTGATAATTTTATAAAGTTAATCTTGCTGTTAAAACAAGTCTCTAAACACAGCCGACAAGCAAAATATGCTAAAATATCTTTATGAATAAATTCATCAATTATGATGAAATTTCGCGAGAAACGTGGCAAAATCTCTACCTTTCTTCAATCGTGCCTTTGACAAATAAGGAGCTCGATGCCATTCGTTCACTCAATGATGAAATTTCACTCCAAGATGTTATCGATGTATACTTGCCTTTAATTTATCTGGTCCGCCTCTATAAGAAAAATATTGAAGATTTAAGCTTTTCAAAAGGCTTATTTTTACAAAAAATTGTTAAAACGCCGCCATTAATTATCGGAATCTCCGGTTCTGTTGCAGTTGGAAAATCGACTGCAGCTCGCCTTGTTCAACTTCTTTTATCCCGTGAATTTAAAAAATTAAGCGTAGAACTTGTGACAACCGATGGCTTTCTTTATCCTACAGCCGTTTTAGAAGAGCGAAACATGTTAGACCGTAAAGGATTCCCTGAAAGTTATGACATGGAGCACCTCTTGAACTTTCTTTACCGCGTAAAGAACGGTGAAACATGTGAGATTCCGATTTATTCCCACGAAAATTACGATATCCTCAAAGATCAAACCCAAACGATCGATCAACCTGACATCTTAATTGTCGAAGGGATAAATGTTCTCCAAAATCCACAGAGCGAGCATCTATATGTTAGTGATTTTTATGATTTTTCTATTTATGTCGATGCGGATGAAGCTGTGATTGAAAGATGGTATTTGGAGCGTTTTGACAGTCTACTCAAACTTGCCGAAAATGATCCAAATAATTATTATCACCAATTTACAAAAATGCCTTACGATGAAGTGATGCAGCTAGCGCGTCAGACTTGGGCCAATACAAATTTGCCTAATTTGCGTGACTACATTGAGCCCACTCGCAATCGTGCGGAAGTCATCTTACACAAAACAGAGAATCATTACATTGATAAAATTTATTTGAAAAAGTTTTGAAAAAGCATAACATTAATTTACTCTTTAATTAAAAATGCTGTATTTTTG
>ERZ1034865.477-NODE-477-length-24828-cov-5.125782_pt1 | contig 24828 bp, 15 predicted proteins | sample MGYA00520632_ERZ1034865 | MGnify/ENA primary metagenome ERZ1034865 (study PRJEB33766, sample SAMN09781738) | gut metagenome | biome: gut microbiome | host: Homo sapiens | place: Madagascar | study: EMG produced TPA metagenomics assembly of the PRJNA485056 data set...
GCCAGCCGCTTCTCGAGATGGAGCGAGTTGCCTTTCTCGCCGACGGACGCCCCTACGAGTATGCGTTGACGCGCTACCGCGGCGACAAGTTCGAGTACCGAGCCATAGACAACCTCTAAGTACCCGTCGCCACTACCGACCTTGCTGTCACCGCGATGGCTTAACTGCGTTGAAAGTTTGATGCAAATGCAGGGTTTTCTCGCCTGGCGCTTGTGAGGCTGGCGGGAAAGGCCAGGTCAGAGGCTTGGTCGGTTTTCTCCACCCGCTTGCAGCATCAAAGATTCAACGCAGTTAAGGCGAGAAGAATGCACAGCAAGGACGCCGGCGGGGGCAAGCGATGCCCTAGATCTTTGGCGAGAAACACTCGAGGACTTCCGATCGCAGGTCAATGCGGCGTTGAAGCACCTCTTTTGTCGCAGGCGGCAGGTGGGCCCCAAGGACATCCGCGAGAACCCCCGCAAGCTGGTTCATTCCCGCAAAGGCCATAAGGTCATCACGGCCCGCCTCGAGCAGCACGCGGCCGTCACCGCGCAAAGCGTTGTGCTTGCGCCCGTCGGCCACGCACCTCCAGCGCTGTTTGTGCGTCTCGCCTTGGTACTCAAGCAGACATGCACCGTCATTCCAGGCCAGGTCACAGATGTATTCGCTGCCCATAACAGCAATCTTTTGATTAAGACTCGCAGTCGGCAGCCCAAAGCCGCCCACATCGGCGGGCAAGCTCAGCAGAAGCGCGATCGCCACCTCGGCAGGAGACGCCGCCCACTCCGTAACGTGCGGCAAAATCCCCAGCACGGCGAGCGTCCCCCTGGGCATGCGCTGGCCCAAGCCACGGCGCAAGGCGGCCAGCTCGCAGGCGTACGCCCTGATCTTCTCACACGTCGTGAGCGGAGGGACGGCGGCCATACCAGCTGCACCAAGCGCATAGAGCCCGCAGAGCTCCGACAACACCATAAGGAGCCGACCTGCAGAGAGCGCCCGGCCAAGGAGCAGTGCCAGAAGCTCGGGCGCCGGTACAGCAAAACCGCGAGCGTCCCAGACAAACGAGCCCGGCGGAAACTCGCCCCCAAGGGTCACGGTATTGACGCCGGCGCAGTACCTTCTCCCCGCGCTGTTGCGAACATAACAGCTCAGAGGTGCCGACAGGTCTACGCACGCGCGAACGCCCTCCGCGGCAAGCGCGGAATCAAGCGCTGCGGGAGCCGCCGTCAGCGCAGAAGCCTCCGGCATGGCGGCAAGGTCAAGCAACGGGTCATCCTCAAACAGGAGCCGAACCAACAGCGGCGGCTTGGCAGCCTCGTACTCGCCAGGCACGTTGGCCGCGGCCACGCGCATGCGGACCTGCCGCCAATACTCAAGGGCAGTCAGCCCGCCCAGGCACAACACCTCATCCATAATCCCTCCCTCGCAGCTCTCCTCAGTTGAGGACGCAGCCTATCGAATTTGGGAATTCCATGCCGAGGAAGCTTCGTGAAAGTGTGGTGCAAGCTAGCAGTAAGTTTGCTTTTTCAGCAGGATAAGCCGTGTAACAAGTTATGTTATCTATATCAGTACTCTAATCGTATGGCCTCGGCCCACAAGAAAGCCACAACAGGAGCCAATCCTTGGGCCAGTCCTTAACTGCGTTGAATCTTTGATGCAAATGCATGGTTTTCTCGCCTAGAGCTTTTGGACTTGGCGAGAAATGCCTGGTCAGGGGCTTGGACGGTTTTCGCCGCTAGCCCGCAGCATCAAAGATTCAACGCAGTTAAGCCGAGAAGGGCGTAAGGCCACGAAGAGGCCGCGCAGTCGCGAGAAAATCCCACCCCCACGCCCTTCTCGCCCACTAGTCCTCGACCTCGTCATCGCCGCCGACCTGCTCCAGGACGCCGACGGCGGCCGGCATGACCTCGCCGTCGCCGCGATGGAAGGGGTAGGCCAGCTTGTGGCTCTTGGGGTAGTTGAGCGCGCCTTGGCCGCGGAGCTTGAGCGCCACGTCGCGCGGGACCTCTATGCCCTGGTAGATGAGGCGGCCGTTGGTCAGGCTCACGCTCGTCACGCCCAGGCGCTGACCGCGGATGCGAATGCGCGCGCGGTCAAAGAGGTTGCGGCCGGCCAGCGGCAGCGCGCCGAAGCTGTCCTCGGTCTCCTTCTGCAGCTCGTCCACCTCGGCCAGGTCCACCGCGGCGGCAAGCTTGCGGTAGACCAGCACGCGGCGGTCCACCTCGGGCAGGTACTCCTCGGCCAGATAGAAGTCGGCCGGAAGGTTGATGGTGACCTCGGCCTCCTCGACCTCGCGCGTCTCGCCGCGCGCCTCGGCCACGGCCTCGCCCAGCATCTGGGTGAAGAGGTCAAAGCCCACGGAGCTGAGGTTTCCGTGCTGCTCTGCGCCCATGAGCGAGCCCGCGCCGCGAATCTCCAGGTCGCGCATGGCGATCTTCATGCCGCTGCCCAGGTCCTGGTACTCGTTGATGGCCGTCAGGCGGTCGGTTGCCTCGGGCGTGAGGGGCGTCTCGCCGGGGAACATGAAGTACGCGTAGGCCTGCGTGCGACCGCGGCCCACGCGGCCCTTGAGCTGGTAGAGCTGAGCCAGGCCCAGGCGCTGGGAGTCCTCGATGATGAGCGTGTTGGTGTGCGGGTTGTCGATGCCGCTCTCGATGATGGTCGTCGCCACCAGCACGTCTATCTCGTGCTCGGCAAACTCCAGCATCACGTCCTCGACCTCGCGGGCGGTCATCTTGCCGTGCGCCACGCCGATGCGGGCCTCGGGCGCCGCCTCGCGCACGCGCTCCACCGCGTCGTCGATGGTGTGGACGCGGTTGCTCACGTAGTAGACCTGCCCGCGGCGACCCATCTCCTGGCGGATGGCGGCGCTCACCAGGTCGGGGTCGTACTCCCCCACCGTGACCTTGACCGGCAGGCGGCCCGGTGGCGGCGTCATGATGAGGCTCATGTCGCGCACGCCGCTCATGGCCATCTGCATGGTACGCGGGATGGGCGTGGCCGAGAGCGTCAGCACGTCCACCTGCTCGCGCATGTTCTTGAGCTGCTCCTTGTGCTGCACGCCAAAGCGCTGCTCCTCGTCGATGACAACCATGCCCAGGTCATGGGGGTTGACGTCGGCAGACAGCAGGCGGTGCGTGCCAATGAGCACGTCCACCGAGCCCTCCGCAAAGCCCTCCAGCGCCCGCCTCTGCTGGGCCGGCGTCACAAACCTGGAGAGCACGGCCACCTTGAGGTCAAACGGGGCAAACCGCGAGAAGAACGTCTCGTAGTGCTGCTGCGCCAGGATGGTGGTGGGGCACAGCACCATGACCTGCTTGCCGTCCTGGCAGCACTTGAAGGCCGCGCGCAGGGCCACCTCGGTCTTGCCGAAGCCCACGTCTCCGCAGAGCAGGCGGTCCATGGGCTTTCTGGCCTCCATGTCGGCCTTGATGTCGGCCACGGCGCTTGCCTGGTCGGGCGTGAGCTCGTAGCTGAAGCTGGACTCCATCTCCTGCTGGACGGGGGTATCCAGGCCAAAGGCATAGCCGGTGACGGAGGCGCGACGCGTGTAGAGGTCCACCAGGTCAAACGCCAGCTTCTTGGCGCTCTTGCGGGCCTTGCCGGTGGCACGGCTCCAGTCGGCGGTGTTGAGGCGCGTGAGGCGCGGGCTCTTGCCGTCCGGGCCCACGTAGCGCGTGATGCGGTCCACCTGCTCAAGAGGCACGTAGAGCTTGTCGCCGCCCGCGTACTCAAGCAGGAAGTAGTCGCGGTCCTTGCCGGCCACGTCCTGGCGCACAATGTCCGCAAAGAGGGCGATGCCGTGCGTGGCGTGGACGACGTAGTCTCCCGGTTTGAAGGGGAAGGTCACGCTCGTGGGGTCTACGCGACGCGCACGGCGGCGGGACTTTGCCGTGCGGGAGCTGAGGTCACTCACCGAGAAGACCGCCAGGCCCGCGGACGGGATGACGATGCCCGCCGGCACCGGCGCGTCGAAGAACGTGACCTGGCCGCGCGGCAGGGAGCGGCCGGAGTCGGGCGCCGCCGGGTCCGTGATGCGGCAGGCGTTGTCCTCGGCCGAGCCCAAGGACTCCGCAAACGGGATGGACTCGTCATTGAAGCGCAGCTCAAGGGCCTCGCGGGCCGCTCGGTCCGGCACGGCAAAGAGCACCGAGCCGTTGTCTGCCAGAAGCTGGCGCACGCGGCCCAGCAGCTTGGCGTCGGAGCCCGCGATGCCCGGCTGGCGCACGGGCAGCTCCGCCGTCACGGCACCGGACCCCGCACGCAGGATGGACGAGAAGGAAAGCCTCTGCTGGCGACCAAAGTCCATCTGTCGCGGCGGCGTGTAGAGCCCCTCGGTGCTGACGTGGGCACTTCCGGCGGCAACCATGACCTCGTCCATGGCGCGCATGCAGTCGTCAAAGAGGGCGCGCGGCTCGGCCAGGACCACCAGGGCGTCGGCGCACATGTGCTCCAGCGGCGAGGCGCTGCCGCCGTAGAGCACGGGCAGGTAGCGCTCCAGGGCCGGCTGCGGGGCGCGGCGCTCAATGAGATCCAGGTCAGCGGCTATGCGGTCGTCGTTCTGGGCGCGGTTGTACAGGGCGCGAGAGGCACGGCGCACCGTCTCGTCCGTGAAGGCCATCTCGCGGCAGGGGCTCACCGTGACGGACTCCAGCTCGCCGATGGTCTGGCCCGTGGAGGGCACCATGCGGCGGATGCGGTCGATCTCGTCGCCAAAGAACTCCAGGCGCACGGGCGAGGTGGACTGGGCGGGCCAGACGTCCACCACGTCGCCGTGGACGTGGAAGGCTCCGGCCGCGTCCACCTCGCCGTTGTCCGCGTAGCCCATGCCGACGAGAAGCGCCGGCACGTCCTCGAAGGGCACCTCGTCCCCCACGGCAAACGTGCTGGAGGCAAAGTAGCCGCTGCCCACGGGCGGCACGCGGCGCAAAAGCGCGTGGGCGCTGGCCACCACCAGGCACTTCTCGCCAGCGGCAAGGCGGCTCACGGCCTGGCAGCGCGCGCCGACGACGGCGTCGTCCGGGGCGGCCTCGGACCAGGGACGGTCCTTGCGCTCCGGGTAGCGGCAGACCACGTCCTGGCCCAGCCACGCCGCGAGCGCGCGGGCCGTGCGGTCGGCCGCCTCCTCGCCGGAGACCACCAGGAGGCACGGCCGCGGGTCCTTGGCCCAGAGAGCGGCCAGCACCAGCGGGCGGGCGGACTGCGCGACGGCGAGCGTGGCGTCGTTTCCGGCGGCGAGCTCGCGCAGCAGCGGGGCCATCTCGGGCGCGGCCAGCAGTCGGCGAGAAACGCGGTTGATGAACATGAACGGGGCCTTTCGCACGCAAAGCGGCCGGAGCCGCACGCAGCCCCGGCTTCGCTTCTCAAGTTGTCTGCGGCAATTGTAGATGAAAAGAACCAGGTTCCCAGCATCTAGATGGCGGGAACCTGGCTCGGAGTGTCTACAGCCTCACAAGGGCGCAATCCCGTATCTCGATCTTTGCGTCACACCAATCGGCAACAGTCTGGTTGTGGGTGGCAATGATGATTCGCGTGCCATCTGCCACAAGCCTCTCAAACAGAGAAAGAAGCTCCCCTTCGGTCTTCTCGTCTAGGGCCGCAGTCGGCTCGTCGGCCAAAAGCAGACGAGGTCGTTTTGCAATAGCTCTCGCAACAGCTACTCGCTGAGCCTCCCCGCCCGACAACTTTGCCGCCGAAGTGCGCGCGCAGGCGAGAAGGCCGACCTTCTCAAGGCACTCCTGCGCCGTCCTCTTTTTGTCTACTCCCTTGGGCACCCCCAGCTCAACGTTTGCAAGAACGCTTCTATCCTCAAGCACCATGGCATCTTGCGGAACAACGCCTAGCACCTCACGTCTAAGGTGCGCCATCGCGGAGGCGTTTCTCTTCAGTCTCTTCTCGTCAAAGAGATACTCGCCCTCGTAATCAACATCAATTCCCGCAATTATCCTCAGGAGCGTCGTCTTCCCAGAGCCGCTGCGCCCAAGAATCGCAACGGAGCGCTCTTCGTCGCTGGGACAGAAGTCAAGGCCACGGAAGATAACGTGCTTCTCTCCACTCTTCTCCCTGTACGTTTTACCTATTCCTCGAAGGCAAATCATCGGACAGTCCGCCTTTCCTGAATCAAAGAGAAGACAGTGTCGAGAAGAGCAAGCAGAAGCAGCGCGGCCAGGGTCACAAACTGGAAGGCCGCATTCCGATAAGGAAGCGCTCCCATGAGCAGCATTGACAGCACCGCCGTCACAGCCCACCAGAGCAGCGCTATCCCAGCAACCTCACGCCTCCACATGCTCGCATCACCCAAAAGCTCTGCGGTGCGCCGACGCCTCAAATGCCTGGAAGCCAGGAAGAAGTCCGCAGCAACGAGAATCACGCATCCAATACACGCAACCAAGACCGTCATTAACTCGACAACAGCAATATTGTCACCAATAAGCTGACGTACCTGAGCCATTTTGGTTGCGTAATCATAGAGCCCGGCCACTCCATAATCAGCAAAACCGGTACTTTGGGCAATGCGGTCAAGCGCATCAAGCAGGGTACCCGTTTGCTCCCCCCTGGCAACGGCCAGTTCACCGTTCACATATGCAAATTGGACAATACCGCCGAAACCGTCCTCCACACTCGCAAGGTTCTCAAAAGAGGCCGGATAAGGAATCGAAATAGAATAGTCAAGTCCGAAGGCTGGATTTCCCTGGTATGGAATGCTGGAGCCCTCTTCAAGGAGGCCGACGACCTCGAACGTCATTAAACGTCCGTAGAGGTTCCCCACAAAGGAATCGCCAGGAGTGTAGATGCTCTTATAGGCTGAACCGAGCAGAACGGGAAGCCGCGTCTGATTCCAATCAACATCATCCCAGGACGGTATACCGCCTTGAGCCACCCTTAACCCATGGAAATCAAAGGCCGCCCGGTTTATCTGAATTGCCTTGGCGTTGAAGGCGCTTCTTCCATCAAAGTCGATGACATCAGAGCCACCCCCCATGCCATAGGAGTAGCCGAATTCAGCACCACCCTTGAAGTCAAACACGGGGACAGACTGGTCAAAGACCGAGAGATACACGAAGTCCGAGCTTGACGAGAGGGCATCGTTAAAACTCGCGAGCGAGCGCAGGCTTTCCTCATTTTGCCTAAAGGCATAGAAGCCTTCTGGGTCATCCATGAACGAATCAACCAGAGAATAAAGGTCGAAGCCATCTTGGCGAGAAAAGCTTTGCTGAATGGCCCCGTCCGCGGAAAAGCCAAAGGCGAGCACCGTGTATACGCACAGGGAGATTGCCACGGCAACGCCGCACTTTATGATTCTGAGGGGCCAGCAGCGTCTGAAGTCATGCACAAATTCACTTAGCATGTGCCCTCCTCCTCAAGCACGTAGCCGCGATGAGGCCCACGACAAGGACGGGAGCCGCAGCCAGAAGAAGCCAAGCAAACCAAAAAGCTGTCACAGCAGTACGGCCCCAGCATATATACGCCGCAACAAAGGCGCCGCCCAGGAGAAGTGCAACGAGCTCCACGCTACCCCGGAGTAAAACGCTCCGATGGTTGCCAAGAATAAAACGAACTCGATATTCATCCCGTACACCACGGGCATAGCACAGCAGGCCTAGAAGAATCCCCAGCCACCCCACCAGCAGGGCTGACCAGGTGAAGAGCGCAACCACAGAGCCCTCGCCCAGCCTGCTTGAAAGCGCGGAAGTAAGGCCTTGGGCCTCTATTCCCGGAAAGACAAGCGTCAGCAAGCCTCTTGCCCCAAAGCCATCAAAACGCAGGGACGAGGAAGAGCAGCCGCTCAGCAGGCCTCTTGCAGTGAGAACCACGGTATCGGAGAGCAGGCTCTCGTCCTTCTCTCCCAAGGTTCCCACGACCTTATAGGCCACACCACCCCATAAGTAGTTTCCATCTTGAACTTCAGAAAACCTGGAAAAGCCAACGAGCGCTTCAGGACATGAGCCGGATAGCCCGGGACCATCGTGGTACGGCAGTGCCACGGATTCATAGCAGTTGGCTTCAAACAGTATGATGCCCTGGTCTACTTCAAGCGTTGCCACTGCAAATGGACCGAGGTCAGACAGCGACACTCCGTCACTGGTCACAACAAACGATGAGCTCGGAGCAAAGCGGTCCCGCTCAAGCTCCAGGGCATGATTCTTCATGCGGAAAACAAGCATCGACCCCAAGAGCAGAAAGGAGGCGAGAAGGAGCGCGGTAGTCGGCATGATTCTTCTAAGGAACGGCTTCACTCTTCTCGCCTCCCGCATCAGGGTGCTAAACAAAACAGGCTATCGTCCGTAATACGTTCTTGCCTGTCCAAGATTTCCACAGCACAGGTCGGGGTTGAATGTCGCCCAAGGCGAGTAGGCCTCCGTACCATTTCTAGCCCACTGGCGACCTGAACTCGTAATGACTTTCCCGTTACAGAAAATGCCGTCGTGCTCCATCTGAGCCGTCGTGTAGTGATAAACGCCACTCCATGTTGTCCAGCCATGAGCACGCTTGATGGTAGTCCCCTGACTGTTCGTACTTTGCTGAGCTTCACCATAGTGATGCGGCTCGCTCAACGTGGCAATTCCATCCACTGCCTGAGCTTCAACAACGGTGCCATCCTCCGACCAACCGCCCAGAATGACCGGAGAAGATGCAAACGCCAAGCCCGGAATCAAACTAAGCGAAACCGCAGCAGCAGCCAATACACCCATGACCTTCTTTCTCATTTCTTCCTCCAATCAACAACCATCGCTTTTCTGCCGACCACCACAGACCTCCCGTTAAACAAAACCTCACCAGCTGTACATGGCCACGTCTGAAGAACTCACGCGGATTCCGTCATCAGTCTTTGAAAGCTTGAAGTAGTAATTGCCTGGCCCAGCACTAGGCCAGGTCGCCTTGGTGAACCCTTGGTAGGAGAAGTATTTTGTGCCAACAGCTGCACCATTTGACCGACAACAGGTCACGGTAAAATTACCCCTTCCCGCTGCCGAACAATTCATTTCAATCCCTATATTGTTTCCATCGAAGTAGCGACTCGGAGTCGTCCATGTTCCAGAGGCGAGCGAAAAGGAATTGCCATACCAGCTATAAGGTTCTACCGACGCATGGGCGGTCACCGGCACAGCAAGCGCAGCAATCACAGCAGTCATCAACTCGCGACGTGTTATCAAGTTTTTAGTCATACAAGTCTCCTCCATCACTTGGATTTGATGCAAGCAACAGTAGGAGACGGCATCGGTTCCGTCTGCAATCAGGTCGTATGTAAAGATGTCTGAAGTCGATTACACCTAAAATGACGTGCGCAAATGCTCCTGCAAAAGGGTTACCAGCTCACTCTTTGAATGGACTCCAAGCAAACCATACGCTTTACGCTTAGCCGAATTAATCGTACCTGGCGCACAGCTTTGGCTGCGCGCGATTGATAATGGGCCCTCTCCGTGAACAGCAGCCAGCATTATTCGCGCCTCCAACTCGGTCAGGCCCCGCGCCTGAAGGTACTGCAACACCCGTGCATCAGCAGAGGTCTCACTCTTCGGCGTTTTTCCCCTAGAAAGGCTATCTGCAAGAAATGCAATTCCGATCAAAAGGGAGCCGGCATCAAACGCAAGCGTTCTCAACACTGTTTTGCCCATTGCCGTACGAAGGGCAAAGTCTGCTGCGGCAGGAAAGACATAATCAAGTCTCTCCGCGCACAGGGCTAGAACAACTCCGAGAGCTGCACCGAAAAGCACTTGGCGACTAACCGAAACATCCCCAACAGAAATACCGATGCGCAAGGCGTTGAATAGAATCGCTGCCACCAAAAAAGCCACGCATCCACCCTTCATAGCCAACGCAACGAGAGACACGAGAGCAACTAGAAGAACCGCCCTCCCCTTACCGAGAAACGGGATGATTCTTGAAAGCTCAACCGCTTGTGCCACTATCACCAAGAGCAGAAAGGGCATTGCAAGCAAATGGCTAAAGAAAAGACAATGGCCCATACTCGCATCGCAAGCAGCAACTCCCATATAAAAAGCAACGAGAGCATCTACCGGATTACCCACCAGTTCTCCAGACACAAAGTCCATCGACCTTTTGGAATACAAGGTGAGGGGGAGAAAGAGAGCAGAGCCGCTCAGACACACCAGAACGCCACGGAAAACTCCTGAAAAGCCCGAAAGGACAAGCATTGCAAGGCATATAAGCAGAGAGATTATTTGATAGCCCGGGCGCATTTCCTTAAAAATCGATCTTTTCTCTCGGCAGCAAAAGCAAACGCCCGCAGTGCAATAAGTCAGTGATGCCGAAGAAATGCCGATGAGCGCAGAGAATTCCGCAGTCCACCCCATAGCTGGATCGGTAGACGCGACCACAAAGGAACTCCCTATCAGCATCGATGAAGCCGTTCCGAGGGCGGCCACAACCCAGAGATTGATTCGATTAAATGCCAGCCAAATGAATACGCCAGCAGGGGCCCAAGCATAAAGACTGGATGCCGGAAGGCCAACTCCGCCCGAGGGAAGAAGATAGACAAGCCCAATCAGCAGTGGAATCAAGAGTGTCGTGGCAATGGTTGAGTCTTCGTCTTTCTTTTCTATCTCATCTTCATTGTTCTCAGGGACGCCAAGCAGACGCTGCTTCAGCTCACCAAAAGAAGTTACGCCAGCTTTTTTGTAAGCCCTTTGTAGATAGCTTCTGACCGTTGGAGCTTTTAACCCCATTTTGAGGGCGGCCTCCGACGAAGTCATTCCTGCAAGCGTCAGCTCAACTGCCTTTCTCTCGCCTTCGGAAAAACCAAAGGAACCCAACGCAGCTTCTTCACTTGATTGCCGAGGTTCTTCCGGCGCTGAATCCGAATTGTCCTTTGGAGTGCCCCTCAAAAGGACAGACAGCATTAGACAAAGACATGCCAAACCAGGTAAAAAAGGCCCGGCAACGTCAGCTCGCATTCCCAATGTCAAGGCAAACTGGACCCCAATGACCACGCCCGCCCCAAGCAACAGATTCAACTTTTCGCCTTTTCGCTCGCGAAAATAGCCACCCACACAGCCGGCATAAAGCACGCGCAGCAGAATAGCTAGAAGCGGACTTGAATCATGGTCCGAAATTCCAACGCCCGTCATGAGACCATATGCCCCGCAAACACCTAAGGTAAAAACAGCCAGGGCCCTCACTCCACCAGGCTCCTTCTCTTCACAAGAAGCTGGAGGAGCAAACCCATACAGCATAAGGCCGACGAATTCGGATACCGCTCCGATTAGCAGTGGGTACTCGGGCAAACCGCTAAAACCGAGAAGAATAGCGATGCCCTGAAGCGTTGGCACCGCAAGAAACGCAAGCGAGCAGATTCGCAGGACCGCCCTCTTTAAGCGAACCACAGAGGCAATCCGCAGCGCGGCGAAACGTCCGGCTGCCAATACAAATAGTGAGAACATCGGCACTAGAACAAAGAAGTCAACCGACGAGGATAGTATCGTTCCATCAATAAACGAAAATGGCAAGAAGGCCAGGTTCGCAACAAAGCACAGAACCGCAATCACATCGGGCATCACCAGTGCAATCCCCCATAAGCCTCGTTGAGACAACTCAAGTCAACTATATGCATCTTGAGGTTGAAAGAGGACATAATCGGGGTGGAGCACGGTGAGCGGCAAAATCCGCTTTAGATGAAAAGAACCAGGTTCCCGGCATCTAGATGGCGGGAACCTGGTTCGGAGTGTCTAGCCTTGGGACAGCGGTCCTACTCGCTCATGGCCTCGTTGAAGGCGGCGGAGAAGCGCTCGTCCTCGGCGGCCATGCGGGCGTTGGTGGCAATCCAGCCCGCGACGGTGCCCGTGTCGTAGCCCTCCTTGGGGTCGATGACCAGGGCGTAGAACTCCTCCTCGGCCAGGCAGCGCTCCATGGCGTCGGTGAGCTGGATCTCGTTGCCGGCGCCCGGCTTCTGGTCCTTCAGCAGCTCCATGACGCGCGGGGAGAGCAGGTAGCGGCCGACGATGAACAGGCGGCTGGGAGCAAGGGCGGCCTTGGGCTTCTCGACCATGCCGGTGAGCTTCCAGACAGCGCCCTCGTCGTTCTCGCCAGCCTCGGGGAACTCGGCGATGGAGCCCACCTGCTTGCCGGCGATGATGCCGTAGCGGCTGACCTCCTCCTCCGGGCACGGGGCAACGGCGATGACGGACGCGCCGCCGTGGGCCTTGGAGACCTCCATCATGCGCGGCAGGATCTTCTTGTCGGGCACCATGTAGTCGCCCAGGAGCACGAAGAAGGGCTCGTCGCCGGTGGCGTAGGAGGCGCAGCGGATGGCGTGGCCCAGGCCCAGAGGCTCGCTCTGGAAGCAGAAGTCCACGGGAAGGGAGCCGGCCTCCTTGACGGCGTCGGCGTAGGCCTCCTTGCCGCGGGAGCGCAGCAGGTCCTCAAGGGCCAGGTCAGGGGTGAAGTAGCTCATGATCTGGGGCTTGGCCTGGGAGGAGACGATGATGCACTCGTCGACCTCCTCGGGGGCCAGGGCTTCCTCCACCACGTACTGGATGACCGGCTTGTCCAGGACCGGCAGCATCTCCTTCGGCGTCACCTTGGTGCCAGGGAGAAAGCGCGTGCCCAGGCCGGCGGCGGGGATGATGGACTTCATGTGGTTCTCCTCTCGTCTTTCAAACGAGCTGCAGTTAAAACGTTCAACCGTTACAGGTTAGGGCTCGGGGGATGAACGTGCAACGCCTAGGCGCTGACCTCGCGGAATCTCCCAGCAGCGCGCGCCAGCTCCTTCAGGCGTTCCGTGGCGAGAAGCACGTCCTGCTCCTCGGCGCGCCAGCTCCAGTTGCCCTCGGCCACGCCCGGCACGTTCATGCGGGCCGCGTCGTCCAGGCCAAGGACGTCCTGGAGCGGCATGATGGCCACGTCGTTCTTGCTGCCCAGGACGCTGGCGGCAATGCGGTCTGCCATCTGGGTGGCCTCCTCACCCTCCAGGCCAAAGCGGCTCTGGCAGAAGCCCAGGAGGGTCTGGTTGTCGTGCGTGCCCGTGAAGGTCACCGTGCCCGGCTTGGGCTCGTAGCCCTCGCGCACGTCGCCATCGCTGAACTGCACGATGTCCATGCCCGGAATGCCCGTCTCGGCAATGAGGGCGCGGACGGCCGGCGTAATGACGCCCAGGTCCTCGGCTATGAAGGGCAGAGGACCCATCTTCTGGTACGCCGCACGGAACAGATCCAGCCCCGGCCCAAACGAGAAGGAACCCTCCCGGGCGGGCTTGCCCTTGGCGATCTTGTAGTACGAGCTGAAGCCAATGAAGTGGTCCAGGCGCACGTAGTCGTAGGTCTCAACGGCGCGCTCCAGACGGGCCAGCCACCAGTCGTAGCCGCGAGCCGCCAGGACGTCCCAGCGGTAGGTGGGGTTGCCCCAGAGCTGGCCCTCCGGGTCAAAGCCGTCGCCCGGGCATCCGGCCTGGACCTGGGCGTAGCCACGCTCGTCAAGCTCGAAGATGTCGCGCTCGGCCCAGACGTCGGCGGAGTCTCCAGAGACGTACATGGGCATGTCGCCCACGATCTTGATGCCGCGGGTGTTGGCGTAGGCCTTGAGGTCGTCCCACTCGCGCTGGAACTCGTACTGCAGCTTGCGGTGGCGGTCCACCCCGTCGGCCAGCTCCACGCGCCGCGCCAGCCCAGGCGAGAAGCGCGCATAGGCGTCGGGCCACTCCTGCCACGGGCCCTCCCCCAGGAGGTCCTTGATGGCGCGGAAGGTGGCATAGGGCGTGAGCCAGTACTTGTTCTTCTCGAGAAACGCCTGGTAGTCAGGGTCGTCGTCGGCGTCCTTGAGCTCTGCCAGGACGTCCTCGGGGTCCTTCTCAAGAAGGCAGGTGTTGCCCGCGAAGGCGGCGAGCCCGGCGTAGGGAGAGCCGTATCCGTCGGCCGGGTTGACCGGCAGGACCTGCCAGTAGGTCTGCCCGCACTCGGTGAGCCAGTCCACAAAGCGGCGGGCCGGCGCGCCCAGCGTGCCGGGCCTGCCCTCGTTAGGAAGCGAGGTCACGTGGCAGAGCACGCCCATGCCGGGCTCGAGCGGCTCTTGCAGGCGGCGCTGCTTGTGGAAGTGCAGCACGGCGGTGCCCAAGGGCCAGAGGAATGCCTCGGCGCAGCCGTCCACCACGGCGGGGACAGTGCCGCTCACCACGTCGGACACGGCCTCGCCGGCCATGGGGACGCGCACGGTGTGGGCGTCGTGCAGGCTGGCGTTGGCAAGCACGCAGACGCACTCGCCGTCCTCGCCGCGGCGCCAGAAGCCAAAGACGTCCTCGCCGTCGGCAAAGGGCTCGAAGTCACCCGTGGTCAGGACCGGCAGGGCCTTTCTCACGGCGATGGCGTTGCGGAAGACCGTGGCGCAGTCCATGCGGCCGCCGTCCCAGGGGAAGGCCGCGCGGTTGTACGGGTCTCGGAAGCCCTCCATGCCGCGCTCGTCGCCATAGTAGACGCAGGGCACGCCCGGAAGCGTCATCTGCAGCAGCACCGTGAGCCACAGGCGGCTCATGGCAAGGCTGGCGTGACCCTCGTCCAGACGGAACGCCGCGCACTCCTCCTCGGAGAGGGTGTCGGGGTCGGGCGCGTCTCCCAGCATGGTGAAGAGGCGTTCGCGGTCATGGCTGCCCAGCAGGTTGAGACACGAGAAGAACGCGTCGCGCGGGTAGTTCTCGCGCAGCTGCTCCAGGCGTGCGGCCATCTCCGGCGCGCCGATCTGGTTGCGCACAAAGGCCAGCAGCGCCGTGCGCAGCGGGTAGTTCATGGTGCCGTCGAGCTCGGTGCCCTCAAAGTACTGGCGCAGCTTGCCGTAGGCCATCTTGTTGGAGGCGTCCTCCCAGACCTCGCCCACGAGTGCGCCGTCCGGGCGCTCGGCAACCATTGCGGCCTTGATGTCCTCGATAAAGCCGTCGGAGAGCTCGTCGGCAACGTCCAGGCGCCAGCCGCGGGCGCCGGCGCGCAGCCACTTGCGCACCACGCCGTCCTGCCCGCAGATGAGCTCGCGGTACTCCGGGCTCTTCTCGTTGACGTCGGGGAGGTCGGGGTTGCCCCACCAGCCGTCATAGGTGCCGTCCTCGTTGAAGAAGAACCAGTCGCGGTAGGGAGACTCGTCGCCCTGCCAGGCGCCCGGCTCGGGGTAGTTGCCGTAGCGGTTGAAGTAGCGGGAGTCCTGGCCGCAGTGGTTGAAGACGCCGTCCAACATGATGGAGATGCCGCGCTCAGCAGCCTCGCGGGCCAGGGCGCAGAACTCCTCCTCGTCGCCCAGCATGGGGTCAATGCGCAGGTAGTCGGCCGTGTCGTAGCGGTGGTTGCTGGCCGCCTCAAAGATGGGGTTGAGGTAGATCACGGTCACGCCGAGGTCTGCCAGGTAGTCGAGCTTCTCGCGGACGCCACGTAGGGTGCCGCCGTAGAAGTCCCACTCCAGGATGTCCCCGTCCTCGCTCTTGCGGTAGGTGGGCGGCGTGTCCCAGTCCTCCACCAGCACGCGCGCAGGGCCCTCGCGGTGGGCGGCCAGCGCCTTCTCGGCACGCTCGCGCCAGTCCGCCCCGCGGGCAAAGCGGTCAGGGAAGACCTGGTAGACAATGCCGTTCTTGTACCAGTCTGGCTGGGTCTGGCGCGGGACGTAGACGGTCAGCTGGAAGGAGGGCGGGTCGCCGTAGGCAAAGTCTCCCTCGCCGGTAGTCCAGCCCTCGCGGGCGCCGTAGCGCCAGGTGGCGCCATCGGACGCGGCCAGGTCAAAGCTGTACCAGACCACGCCCGTCTGCGCCGGCGTGTAGCTCACGGAGTAGTGGACGTGGTCGTCCTCGCAGGCCCCCTCCATGGGGAGAAGTTCTTCTCCCCGCTCGTCGGTCCAGACGCGCAGGGTGGCGCCCACGGCGTCCTCTCCCCAGACGTCTATGCCCAGTACGACGGTGCCGCCCAGTTGGACGGCACCGAAGGGACTTCTGTACTCCGATCTTGAGGTTACGTGACAAGCTCTCAAGTCTCTTACCTGTCTCTTCTCTTGTTGTAGCGGATGATCTCCGGGTGGAGACGGTGGTAGATGTCCATGTAGTCGTTTGCGGCGCGGCGCCAGCTGAAGTCGGCGGCCATGGCCTGCTGCTGCAGCTGGGACCAGGCCTTCTGGTCGGTCCAGAAGATCTCGCAGGCACCCAGCAGGGTGTCTGCCATCTCGTCGGCGTTCATGTTGGCGAAGCTGAAGCCGGTGCCCTCGCCAGTGAACTTGTTGTACGGCTGGACGGAGTCGCGCAGGCCGCCGGTCTCGCGCACCACGGGTAGGGTGCCATAGCGCATGGCGATCATCTGCGAGAGGCCGCACGGCTCAAACTCGGACGGCATGAGCAGCAGGTCACCGCCGGCGTACATGCGGTGCGAAAGCGCATTGTCAAACGCGATGCGCGCGCACATCTGGTTGCCGTACTTGTTGCTGAAGTAGCTGAACGCCTCCTCCTGGTCGGCGTCGCCGGTGCCCAGCACGGCCACCTGCACGCCGCGGCTCATGAGGCCGTCCATGGCGTAGCGCACCAGGCCCAGGCCCTTCTGGTTGGTGAGGCGCCCGATGGAGACCACGAGCGGGCGGGTGGGGTCCTGGGCCAGGCCCAGCTCCTCCTGCAGGGCACGCTTGCACTCGGCCTTGTTGGACATGTCCTTGGGCGAGAAGTTCGCGGGAATCATGGGGTCCGTCGCGGGGTTCCAGATGCCCTGGTCGATGCCGTTCAGGATGCCGGAGAGGATGTTGCTGCGGCGGCGGAAGATGCCGTCGAGCCCCTCGCCGAAGAAGGGCATCTGCAGCTCGCAGGCATAGCTCGGGCTCACGGTGGTGAGCCAGTCGGAGTAGCAGAGCGCGCCCTTCATGAAGTTGATGGAGTCCGCGTCGCAGCGCAGCTGGTCGCGGGCGGCGGGGATGTTGTCCACGCCCAGAACGTCCTGGAGCATCTTGTCGCCGTACTGGCCCTGGAACTTGACGTTGTGCACGGTGAAGACGCACTTGACGTTGTTGCAGGCCGGCACCTCGCGGTAGAACTCACGCAGGAAGACCGGGCACAGGGCCGTCTGCCAGTCATTGCAGTGCAGGACGTCGCACTCCAGCTCGGGCACCCTGGCGATGGCCTCGCACACGGCCTTGGCAAAGAACGCAAAGCGCTCGCCGTCGTCAAAGTATCCGTAGAGCGAGTCGCGCTTGAAGTAGGACTCGTTGTCGACGAAGTAGAAGTCCAGCCCCTGCAGGGTGAGCTTCTCGATGCCGCAGTAGTCGTTTCTCCAGGCGAGGGGCACGTAGAAGTCGGCCACGTGCTTCATGCGGTCCTGGTACTCCTGCGGGATGGTGGAGTACTTGGGCAGGATGACGGCGGCCTTGGCGCCCGCGTGCTTGAGGGCGCGGGGAAGCGAGCCGGCGACGTCTCCGAGGCCGCCCGTCTTGGCAAACGGGACGGCCTCGGAGGACGCGAACAGCACCCTCATCTTCCTGCGCTTTGCGTTAGTAGACATGGTGTGTTCTCTTTCGACCTACTCGCTGGGCTTCTCCTTGACGAGGACGTCCTCGGGGGTGCCGCGAAGCTCCGTACCTGCGGAGACGACATTGTTGCGGTCCACGATGGCGTTCTCCACGCGGGCACCCGTCTTGATGACGCAGCCCTGCATGATGATGGCGGAGCGAACGGTGGCACCAGGCTCGACGATGACGTCGCGGCCCAGGATGGAGTCGCTCACGTTGCCGTAGATGCGGCAGCCGGAGGACACGCGGGAGTTGGTGACGCGCGAGCCCACCTCGTTCTTGGCGGGAGGCGTGTCGTGCGCCTTGGTCTTGACGGTGCGCTCCTCCGGGAAGAGGTCGTCCTGGACGTCCATGTCGAGCATGGCCATGTTGGACTTGTAGTAGTCGCGCTTGGTGAAGATGGGCGCCACGTAGCCCTTGAACTCGAAGGTCTGGACGTTGATGCGGCCGAAGTCGCCCGCCATGGCCTCGAAGATGTCCAGGTAGTCCGTGGGGGCGTACCACTCGAACATGTCGAGCAGCAGCTTGCGGCTGATGACAAAGCAGTCCAGGAACATGCACTCGCCAAACTTGACGCCGTTGTGGACGCCCTTCACGCGGCCGTTCTCCACGTCAAAGCGAACGGCGTCGTCAAAGGTGCCGCAGGAAGGGCGCGTGACCACGGTCACGTCGGCACCGGACTCCTTGTGGGCGGCGTAGACCTCGTTCAGGTCAATGTTGTAGACGAAGTTTGCCGAGGTCAGGATGACCGCGTCGGCCGTGCTGCGGGTGAAGAAGACCTTGTTATGCACGAGGTCACGCAGCAGGAAGCGGGCGCCGGTGCGAGAAGTGCCAAAGGCGCTTCCGGGCAGGACGAAGAGGCCGCCGTTCTTGCGGTCCAGGTCCCATTCCTTGCCGGAGCCCACGTGGTCGATGAGCGAGCGGTAGTTGTAGGGCATGACCATGCCGACGGTGCGAATGCCGCAGTTGACCAGGTTGGAGAGCGCAAAGTCAACGAGGCGGTAGCGACCGAGGAACGGCATGGACGCCACGGGGCGGCTCGCGGAGAGCGGGCCGGACTCCTTGGCGGAGTAGTTGCAGGTGACGAGGCCGATGACCTTCTCCATTGTTAGTTCTCCCCCTTACCAACGACGACGTCGTTGCCGATGACGGCCGTGTCCTTCGTCGTGTCGACGCTGCCGAGGTTGACGTTCTCCTCCACCACGGAGTTCTCGCCAAGGATGGCACGCACCACGTGGGCGCCGGCCTTGACCCTCGCACCGGGGAGAAGGACAGAGTCCTCCACGGTGGCGCGCTCGCCGATGTAGCAGTCGGTCGAGAGGATGGAGTGCTTGGCGCGACCCAGAATCTTGCAGCCGTTGGAGACCAGGCAGTCGTCGATGTCGCCGTCCTTGCCCACATACGCGGGCGGACGCATCGAGGAGTTGCTCATGATAGGGAACTCCTTGCTGTAGATGTCAAAGTCCGGGTTGGGGCCGAGGAGGTCCATGCTCGTCTCGTGGTAACTGGAGATGGTGCCGACGTCACGCCAGAACCCGTTGAACTCGTAGGTGAAGAGGCGCTTGCCCTCGCCCAGGAGCTTGGGGATGACGTTCTTGCCAAAGTCGTGCTCGGAGGTCTGGTCGACGGCGTCCTCCTTGAGGGCGCGGACCAGAAGGTCGGTGCTAAAGATGTAGATGCCCATGGACGCAAGGTTGGAGTCCGGCTGCTTGGGCTTCTCGGTGAACTTGGTGATGCGGCCCGTGCCGTCGGCCGTGATGATGCCAAAGCGGGAGGCCTCCTCCCAGGGCACCGGCATGACGGCGATGGTGAGGTCGGCGTCGTTCTTCTTGTGCGTGGCCAGCATGTCGGCGTAGTCCATGCGATAGAGCTGGTCGCCGGAAAGGATGAGCACGTACTCGGGGTCGTTCTGCTCGATGTAGCCCAGGTTCTGGGTCACGGCGTCGGCCGTGCCCTCGTACCAGGCGCCGCCGGTCTGGGTGGCGTAGGGCGGCAGGATGGAGACGCCGCCCTCGCGGTCGTCGAGGTTCCAGGCGCCACCGGTGCCGATGTAGTTGTGCAGCAGGTACGGACGGTACTGCGTGAGCACGCCCACCGTTGTGACCCCGGAGTTCGCGCAGTTGGAAAGCGCGAAGTCGATGATGCGGAACTTGCCGCCAAAAGAGACGGCCGGCTTCGCCACGTTGCTGGTCAGCGCACCCAACCTGCTGCCCTGACCTCCGGCGAGCAGCATGGCGATGCACTCCTTCTTGCTCATACCCCCACTCCTTTCAAACAAATGGCGCCGGAGGCCGGGAAGCCCCCGGCGCCTTCTTTGTGTGTCTACTTGCCCTCAATGTGCCAGATGTCGGACATGTATTCCCTGATGGTTCTGTCACTGGAGAAGAATCCGGCCTTGGCGGTATTGTGCAGGGCGCTCTTGTTCCAAGCGCGGCGGTCGGCGTAGCCGCCCGTGAGCTCCTCCCACGCCTGGACGTAGGCGTAGAAGTCCTTCATGACCAGGTACGGGTCATTCTCCACCATGAGATGGTCGCGGACGCTCTCGAAGTTGCCGGAGAGGCGCGCCAGCGTGCCGTCGGTGAGCTGGTCCACGATGCGGCCAAGGCGGGCGCGGTCGGCGTTGTACATGTCCCAGGCGTAGTAGCGGCCCTCGCGCTGGATGGCCTCAACCTCGTCGGCGTGCAGGCCAAAGATCTTGATGTTCTCGGGCCCGACGAGCTCGGAGATCTCCACGTTGGAGCCATCGAGGGTGCCCAGGGTGAGGGCGCCGTTCATCATGAGCTTCATGTTGGACGTACCCGAGGCCTCGGTGCCGGCCAGAGAGATCTGCTCGGAGATCTCGGCCGCGGAGTAGATGTACTGCGCGTTGGAGACGGCAAAGTTGGGCACGAAGGCAACCTGAATCTTGTCGTTCACGCGCGGGTCATTGTTGATGACGTCCGCCAGGGAGTTGATGAGGCGGATGACTTCCTTGGCAAAGGTGTAGCTCTGAGCGGCCTTGCCCGAGAAGATGAAGGCCGTCGGGCGCGGCGAGAAGGACGGATCATCTAGGATGCGGTTGCGCAGGTCGAGGATCTTAAAGACGGAAAGCAGCTGGCGCTTGTAGGCGTGGAAGCGCTTGACCTGCACGTCAAAGACCATGTCGCAGTTGAGCTTGGTGCCGGAGACCTTCTGGACGTAGGCGGCGAGGCGCTCCTTGTCGGCGCGCTTGGCCTCCTCCATGGCGTCCAGGAAGCTCGCGTCCCCCTCAAAGGGGACGAGCTTCTCGAGCTCGTTGGCGTCGTCCAGCCAGCCGGTGCCGATGGCGTCGGTGATGAGCTTGGAGTAGGCCGGGTTGGCCTCGCGCAGGAACCTGCGGTGCGTGACGCCGTTGGTCTTGTTGTTGAACATCTCGGGATAGAGCTTGTAGAACTCCTTGAAGGTGTCGCGCTTCAGGATGTCGGAGTGCAGCGCCGAGACGCCGTTGATGGAGTGGCTGAAGATGATGGACAGGTTGGCCATGCGCACCTGGCCGTCCCACAGGATGGCGGTGTTGCGCAGGACATCGGTCCAGGAGCCGTCCTCCGGAGAGAGCTTCTCGGACAGGCCGTCGCGGTAGCGGCGGTCAATCTCCTCGATGAACATGTACAGGCGCGGCAGCAGGGCGCGGAAGGTGTTGATGGGCCACTTCTCAAGCGCCTCGGGCATGACGGTGTGGTTGGTGAACGAGACGGTCTTCTTGGCGATCTCGAAGGCCAGGTCAAAGTCCACGCCCTTATCGTCGACGAGAAGGCGCATGAGCTCCGGGCCGCACATGGCGGGGTGGGTATCGTTGGTGTGGACGCAGACGTGGTCTCCCAGGTGCTCCCAGTCGGGGCCGAAGTCCTTCTCGTAGGTGCCCAGGATGGTCTGCAGGCCGGCGGAAACAAACAGGTACTCCTGCTTGAGGCGCAGGATGCGGCCGTGCTCGCCCGCGTCGTTGGGGTACAGGATGGTGGAGATGGCCTCCACGTCGGAGCGGAACTTGTTGGCCTTGGCGTAGTCGCCGGCGTTGAAGGCGTCCAGGTCAAAGTCCTCGGTGGCGGGCTCGGCGCTCCAGAGGCGCAGCTTGTTCACGGTCTTGCCGCCAAAGCCGACAATGGGCACGTCGTAGGGCACGGCACGGACGACCTCGCCGCCCTCCTGGGTGAACCAGAACTTGCCGGTCTCGTCCTCGTGGCGGACGACCTGCGCGCCAAAACGAATCTCGACGGCGCTGGCGTCCTTGCGGGTCTCCCAGGGGAAGCCGTTGGCAAGCCAGTTGTCGGTACGCTCCACCTGGCGGCCGCCCTCGATGTACTGGCGGAAGAGGCCGTAGCGGTAGCGCATGCCGTTGCCGTAGCCCGCGATGCCCTCGTGGGCCATGGAGTCGAGGAAGCACGCAGCCAGGCGGCCCAGGCCGCCGTTACCCAAGCCCGGGTCAACCTCCTGCTGGCAGAGGTCGTCGAGGCTCATGCCGAGGGAGGCCATGCCCTCCTCAACGAGGTCGCGAACGCCCAGGTTGATGAGGTAGTTGTCAAGAAGGGGGCCAAGAAGGAACTCGAGCGAGAAGTAGTAGACCTTCTTGGCGTCCTTTGCGTGAGAGGTTGCCTGGATGGCACGAGACTTGGAAGCCACGAGCTTTGCCAGGACGAAGTAGCGCTCGTTGTCGGAGCACTCCTCAAAGTCCTTGCCCAGCTCAAGAAGGCAGGCCTCCCTGTACTGGTTGATGAAGTCCAGCTTGGTCTCAAAGATCTTGTCGTTGTTCTCCATGTGGTTCCCCCGGTTTGGTTCCAATTGCTATCAGTGGCCGGCGAGAAGAGCGGTCCTGCCGGCCGAGTGACCTACTTCTTGCCGCGACCCTTCTTGTGGGGCCTCGGCTTTGCCTGCCTGCGCGCGGCGGGCTTGGCGCCAGGCGCCGCCGTGGCTGCGGCGCCAGCTGCGAGCGCGGGCTTCTTGCCAGGCGCTGCGGGCTTGGCGGCCGCGACGGCCGTCTTGCTGGCCGGCTTGCGCTGGGCCGCGACGCGCTTGAAGATGGCACCGCCCAGCGGCGGAACGCGCACGACGATGGACTGCTCGCGACCGTTCCAGGGCACGTCCTCGCACTTGAGCCGACCCTCGTTGACCACGCCGGAGCCACCGAAGCGCCCCTCGTCGGAGTTGAAGACCTCGCCGTAGGTGCACCACTCGGGCACGCCCATGCGGAAGTCCTCGCGCGCGTTGACGTCCATGTTGATGAGGATGACCAGGTCGTCCTTGGGCTTGTCGCCGTGGCGGACGAAGCTGATGATGGACTGGTCGGCGTTGTCGGCGTCGATCCACTCAAAGCCGGAGCCCTCAAAGGCGCGCTGCCACAGGGCGGGCTGCTCGTTGTAGACGGCGTTGAGCGCGGCGATGAACGCCTGCTGCCTGCGGTGGGTCTCGAACTGCTCCGTGAGGAAGTACTCGATGCCCTCGTAGTAGCGCCACTCGATGAACTGGCCGATCTCGTTGCCCATGAAGTTGAGCTTGCCGCCGGCGTGCGTCATCTGGTAGAGCGCCAGGGCGCGCAGGCCCGCGAACTGGCGCCAGGTGTCTCCCGGCATGCGCGTGATCAGCGAGCACTTGCCGTTGACCACCTCGTCGTGGCTAAGCGGCAGCACGAAGTTCTCGTTGAACTGGTACATGGTGGAGAAGGTCAGCATGCGGTGGTTGCCCGGGCGCCACGGGAAGTCGGTCTGCATGTAGTGCAGGGTGTCGTTCATCCAGCCCATGTCCCACTTGTAGTGGAAGCCCAGGCCGCCGTCCTTGGGCGGGTAGGTCACCAGCGGCCAGGCCGTGGACTCCTCGGCGATCATCATGACGTCGGGGTGGAGCCGACCCATCTCCAGGTTGGTCTGGCGGATGAAGGCGGACGCGTCCAGGTCCTCCTCGGTGCCATTCTTGTTGAAGCGCTTCTGGCCCGGGTCGTCGATGCCGAAGTTCATGTACAGCATGGAGCTGACGCCGTCCATGCGGATGCCGTCGATGTGGTAGGCCTCAACCCAGTACAGGGCGTTGGAGACCAGGAAGCTGCGCACTTCTCCCCTGCTGAAGTCGAACTTGTGGGTGCCCCAGTTGGGGTGGATCTCGTGCTCGTAGAGCATTTGGCCGTTGAAGGTGGCCAGGCCGTGGGCGTCCGCGCAGAAGCCGCCGGGCACCCAGTCCATGATCACGCCGATGCCGGCCTCGTGGCAGGCGTCGATGAAGTGCATGAGCTGCTGCGGGTTGCCGTAGCGCGACGTGGGCGAGAAGTACCCGGTGGGCTGGTAGCCCCAGGAGCCGTCAAACGGGTGCTCAGAGAGGGGCAGGACCTCGATGTGGGAGTAGCCCATCTCGCGGACGTAGTCCACGAGCTCCACAGAGAGGTCGTCGTAGGTGTAGAAGGTGCCGCGCTGTGCGGGGAAGGGGTCGCCGGGACCGGGCCAAGTGCCGTCCTCGCGGGGCTCTCCCTGCGGCTCGTTGCCGTGGCGCTTCCAGCTGCCAAGGTGGACCTCGAAGATGTTGAACGGGCTCTTGAACATGTTGCGCTTGGCGCGGGCGCGCATCCAGGCGGCGTCTGCCCACTTGTAGCCGGCGAGGTCCGCCGTGCGGGAGGCCGTGCCCGGAGGCAGCTCCGAGAAGAACGCGTAGGGGTCTGCCTTGTAGCTGCGCTCGCCCGCGGCGGTCTCTATGACGTACTTGTAGAGCTGACCTGCGACAACACCGGGAACGAAGCCCTGCCAGACGCCGCCGGTGGCGGTGCAGGAGAGGCGGTTGGCGTTCTCGTCCCAGTTGTTGAACTCGCCGATGACGGCGACGGAGCGCACGTCGGGGGCCCAGACGGCAAAGTGGTAGCCGTCCTGACCGGAGGCGTCCGTGGCGGGGTGGCTGCCGAGCTTCTCGTAGCTGCGGTACCACTCGCCTGCGCCGAGGAGGTACAGGTCGTCGTTGCTCAGGTAGAGCGTGCTGTCAGAGATGGTGGTCATTCTTACCCTTCCGCCAAGCCGCCGAGACGGCGCGACAGTGAATAGGAAGCGTATTTAGTTGTACCACCTATCTTCACAGCTTGAACACACAATTGGGTCAAGAGAAGGTAACGAGCCTTTGACCTGCGGTTTATTTGAACGCGTTTCGATGAACGGTGCCTGTTGGGCGCGGGACGGTGTGAGCGGGCGAGTTCTTGCGGGATGCCTCCCGTGGAGCCTCTTGCACGTTTTGGGTTCGGAGATTCGGTCGAGAGGAGCCGACGATTTGTTGGGTCTCACAAAGCCGCAGGTAGATGACTTGCCACAGCAACAGGCTCTTCTCGCCTACCGAAACCTCGAACCCAAAACGTCAAAAAGAAGGCCCGCGTGCCGAAAGGGAGCACGCGGGCCTTGTGTTTGTTGC
>ERZ1034865.487-NODE-487-length-24461-cov-17.251414_pt1 | contig 24461 bp, 39 predicted proteins | sample MGYA00520632_ERZ1034865 | MGnify/ENA primary metagenome ERZ1034865 (study PRJEB33766, sample SAMN09781738) | gut metagenome | biome: gut microbiome | host: Homo sapiens | place: Madagascar | study: EMG produced TPA metagenomics assembly of the PRJNA485056 data...
CTTTTAACTTTTAACTTTTAATCCATCTAGTTTTTATATGACTTCGTAGCTCAGATGGTAGAGCAGTGGCCTGAAGAGCCGCGCGTCGAGGTCTCGAAAGCCTCCGAAGTCACCATTTATTATTAAGACGATTTCAGCAAATAATTTTTAAATATAATTAATAGCGTAGGGCTAGCAGTTATTGGTTCGAATCCAATCGACCCACTTGAGGGGTTGTAGCTTAATTGGCAAAGCGGCTAATAAATTATTGATGTCGTCTTGTTTTATCTTGCGCGAGCACATATGGTACGTGCATCCGCCTTATAAGCGGAAGATAGGTAGGTTCAAACCCTCCGCGTAAGATCTAGTCTTTCCTTAATTGGAAAGACATTATAATGGGAATTAGCGCAGTTTGGTAGCGTACTTGATTTGGGATCAAGGGGCCACGGGTTCGAATCCCGTATTCCCAATTAAGAGGTTCAACCTCTTTCCTATTGCGGGGTAGAGTAATGGTGACTCAACAGTCTCATAAGCTGTTCTATGGTGGTTCGATTCCATCCTCCGCAACCATACGGGTATAGCTCAGTTGGTAGAGCATCTGGCTTACATCCAGAAGGTCAACAGTTCAAGCCTGTTTATCCGTTCCATTAGAGACACACTTAAAACAGCAATTATTTTTGGTTAAAATACTAATCTGATAAATTGGTTAAGCAGTTCAAATCTGTAAGTTGTGTCTTGTTTTGCGGAGTGAACCAGTCGGGGAACTGGGTACGCCTGCTAAGCGTTACGACAGAGAAATCTGTTTGGGGTCGGCACCCACGCTCCGCGCCATAAGCATCTATAGGCAAATTGGCAAAGCCGGCACATTTAGGATGTGCTGTTTAAGAGTTCAAGTCTCTTTAGATGCACCAATAGCTACGCGGATTGGGAGAGTGAATAACTCGGCAACGAACTTCGTAGTTTTATTAATAAAGACGATTACAGCAATAATTCTTAACAAGAATTTATCATCGGTTCAACTCCGATATTACCCGCCATTAAACAGAGTAATTAGCTCAATTGGTAGAGCGCTTCTTTTAATCGTCTTGAAATTGAATAATTCTAATCAGACAATAACAGCTACCCAACGTCAGGATAGTGTAGAGGTTAGCACGCTGTGAAAACCAGCATCCTGGGTTCGAATCCCAGTCTTGAGGAAACGTACATTGTCTAGTTGAAAGGTATCTTAAATGAGAATGAATGTATTTACAGGACGAGGTAATTCATATGATTCCGCCGCGGAACAAGCGCAAGATGATTTGATTAGTTATTGCCAAGTTAATTGCATATCTGGTAATGATGTAATTTCACTATCGCCAACAGTTGTTAATGACCAATTTGGTTATATAATTTCTTTGTGGCTCTTGTTAAAATGATACCAGATTTAGATACAAAATTCAATAGAACTACTAAATATATAGTAGAGAATGAAGCTCCAATTTTGTTGGGGCTTCTTTTTATAAGGAGGCTCCAATGAACAAGGTTATCAAAAGAAATGGCTAGGAAGTTGATTTCCAAATTGAAAAAATTGAAAAAGCCATTTCTGCGGCAAATAATGAAGTTGAAGGCGCGGACAAAATAAGTGTAGTCGGATTACGTTCTATTGTTGATGAAGTTGAAAGACAATGCGAGAAAGCGACTCATGCACTTAATGTAGAAGATATTCAAAATATTGTTGAAGAAACCATTATGGAAGAAGGATATTTTGAAGTCGCGCGACATTATATTAAATATCGCTATCTTCACGGGATGATTCGTGACCAATATCAGGTTTTAATGAATGAAGTGTCTAAGAAACTTGATGCAACAGATATTCAAAATCAAAATGCAAATGTTGATGAAGCATCTTTTGGTGGACGCCAAGGCGAAGCTTCAAATTATTTAACTAGTCAGTATGCTCTTGATTATTGTATGTCAAAGATGGCGAGAGAAAATCATTTGAATAATGAAATTTATACTCATGATCTTTCTTCTTATGCTGTTGGTTGCCACAATTGTTTAACTATTCCTTTTGATGATTTGCTTGCTAAAGGATTTAACACTCGCCAAACAGATGTCCGTCCTGCGCAATCTGTTAGTACTGCTTTTCAATTAGTTGCAGTTATTTTCCAAATTCAGTCTTTACAACAGTTCGGCGGAGTTAGTGCAAGTCATCTTGATTGGACAATGGTTCCTTATGTAAGGAAGAGCTTTTTCAAGCATTTGCGCGATGGAATGAAGTTTATTGATGGTAAAACTTTAATCACGGTTGATGAAAAAGGTTTGCCAGTTCCTTTCAAGAATTTTGATTTTTCTAAATCTACTATTGATATTAAGCCAGAATTAATTAATTGTTCAGAGCAGGCTTATAATTACGCAATGGATATGACTGAGCGTGAAGTTCATCAAGCTGTTGAGGGGATGTATCATAATCTTAACACTCTTCAGTCTCGCTCAGGTAATCAATTGCCATTTACTTCAATTAATTATGGAACTTGCACTTTGCCCGAAGGGCGCATGATTACTAAGGCTTTGCTTGAAGTTTCTATTGATGGCATCGGAGAATTGCATAGAACTTCTATTTTCCCTTGTGGTATTTTTCAAGTAATGAAAGGTGTTAATAAAGAGCCTGGTACTCCTAATTATGATTTGTATAGATTAGCTTTAAAGTCAACAGCTCAAAGGCTTTATCCTAATTATGCTAATGTTGATTGGAGTGGTAATGCCGGTTATGACAGAAATGACCCGCGTACTTACTTTTCAACGATGGGTTTAGTAGCTTAACTTAGCTCATCTAAAATCTTTTGAACCGCGCCTGCGGGTGTCACTTTAAGTGGCTAACGGTTAGGTCTAGAACAGATGAGACCGTGCTAAGATTCATCATAATATTCACATAGGAAAATATATGTGGATATATAAAATAACAAATATTCAAAATAATAAGATTTATATTGGTCAAACAATTAGACCAATAGAACAAAGATTTCATAGACATCTTAATGATGCTTTAAATAATATTCTTGATACACATTTTGCAAGAGCAATTAGAAAATATGGGAAAGAAAATTTTACCATGGAAGAGATTGATACTGCAATCACTCAAGAAGAATTAAATCAAAAAGAACAATATTGGATTAAATATTATAATTCGGTCGAAGAAGGATATAATGAAACTGATGCTATTTCAAAGTGTGGTGGAAATACATATCGATCTAAAACTGAAGAAGAGATGGAAGTTATTAAAGAAAAAATTCGACAGACTAAATTAGGAAATAAAAATCCTATGGCTAGAAAAATAAAAAGAACAAATATAATTACTAATGAAGTAGATATATTTGATACAGTTATTAGTTGTGCGAAAGCCTGTGGAATACAAAATGGAAAAACTTCTATCTCAGCAAGATTAAATGGACAAATAAAAAGTCCTTATAAAAAAACTTGGATTTTTGAATATTATGATGAATAAAGTGTATCGACTATCCCCGATGAATGTAAGGGAGTAGAATGGGAGATAGGCACCCATTCGAAGCGAAAGACTATCGAAAGATAGAAGATATAGTCAGTGCCCATGGGGACATGGGGCAAACACGTGTAGAACTGCAAATGGCTGGGACATTAATGGTTTCGGCCAATTAAAAGATGGACGCGGAAATATTTGTCCAGTAACAATCATTCTTCCCACTCTTGCAATGGAAGCGAAAGAATATATTCTCAAACATTCTACTGGAGAAGACCTCGAAGGACAAACAGTTGATAAATTTTTATCTGTTCTTGATCAAAAATTGCATGAAGCAAAAGACCAACTAATTGAGCGTTTTGAGTGGATTTGCAAACAAAGCCCTGAAGCTGCGAAATTCATGTATGAGAATAACGTAATGGCTGGATATAATCCTGAGGAAGGAATTCGCTCCGCTCTTAAACATGGCACTTTAGCTATTGGTTTATTAGGCATGGCAGAGACACTTCAAATTCTTATTGGATGTAATCAACTTGAGCCGGAAGGTATGGAATTAGCCAAGCAAATTTGCCAGCTGTATAAAACTCGCTGTGCAGAATTTAAAGAGCAGTATAAATTAAATTTTGGTGTTTATTATACACCAGCTGAAAATCTATGCTATACTGCAATGAAGAAATTCCAAAAGAAATATGGCAAGATTCCTAATATTTCTGATAGAGATTTCTTTACTAATTCAATCCATGTTCCGGTTTGGGAAGAGGTAGACATCTTTAAAAAGATTGATATTGAATCTCAATTAACTGGATATTCTAGCGCGGGATGTATCACCTATATTGAGCTTGATTCAGGCGCGAAACATAACATTGATGCACTTGAGACAATAGTTGATTATGCAATGGATCACGATATTCCATACTTTGCAATTAATGTCCCTAATGATATGTGTATGGATTGCGGATATACCGATGAAATTGGCAATGATTGCCCGCAATGTCATGGTACAAATATCCGTCGTTTGCGCAGAGTAACAGGTTATTTGACCGGTGATTATAAGACTGCTTTTAATCCTGGTAAACAAGCTGAAGCAGAAGCTCGATTTAAGCATAGCAAAATTACTAAGTTTGGGAAAGGGAATAGTTAATGGTTTATCAAGGTTCAAAATCAAGAGTGGCAAAAGACATTGTTCCTATTATCCAAAAATCAATAGACGAATCCAATTGTGCTACATTTATCGACGCATTTGTTGGTGGCGCGAATTTAATTCAACATATTAAATGCGAAAATCGAATTGGCTACGACGTTAATCCTTATCTAATTGCATTACTAAATAATTTAGATAAGATTCCAGATTTTAAAGTCCCTATTTCAAAAGAAGAATATGATATTTGCCGCGCCGAGTGGCGCGCCGCGCGAGCACAAACATTTGTCAGGGATTGGGCTTATGACGATTGGTATATTGGAGCAGTTGGTTATATTGCTTCTTTTGGTGGAAGATTTTATGATGGTGGGTATGCAAAAGATGTCCCAGCAAGCGACCCAAAACGACACGAACATCTCAATAGAAAGAATAATATCCTCAAGCAAGCTCCAGATTTAATTGGTTGTAAATTTGAAGTAAAAGATTTCTTTTCTCTTGATTGCGCGGATACCGTTATTTATTGCGATCCACCCTATAATGGAACGAAACCTTATCTTTATGATAATTATGACAAAGATAAGTTTTGGGATAAGGTTAGAGAATTGTCTGAGCATAACCAAGTTTTTGTTTCGGAATTAAGTGCGCCAGATGATTTTGAAATGGTTTGGCATAAGAAAATTAAAAATACTGTTGGATTGAACAATTCTCTCGACCAAGTTGAGAAGCTATTTATTAAGAAATAACATCAGAAAGTCAAGCTTTAATGCTTGACTTTCTTTTTCTTTTGTGATATAATATTTATAGAAATATGAAAGAGGTGTCTTATGGAACTAAGTATTGAACAGCAAATGGCTGTGGAAACTAATGCTGAAAAAGTTCTGGTTATTAGCTGCGCGGGAGCGGGCAAAACCCGTACTCTAACTGAACGCGCAAAATATTTGCTTCTCAATGGAGTTAAACCATCGGAACTTATTCTTATTACATATACAAACAACGCCGCGCAAGAAATGAAAGATCGTCTATCTGATTGTCCCGGCTTTGATAAGGTGTCTATTGGCACAATTCATAGCTATGCCGCTCAGTTGCTCTCAATGAATAAAATCGGATTGGACAACATTCTTGAACGTGCGCGCGAGGATGATGATTTTGATAGTCTTTTCCGCGAAGTGAAGAAGCATTTGAATACAATGTTTATTCCTACTATTGATCACTTGCTTATTGACGAATTTCAAGATGTAGCGCCGCAAGAGTATGAGTTCATCAAAACGATTCTGAAACCGAAGCATTTCTTCGCGGTTGGCGACCCTCGTCAGATGATTTACTCTTTTAAGGGTAGTTCAAAAGAAGTATTCAATAGCCTATACAATGACCCGCAGACAAAGATTTTTGAGTTGACTGAGAATTATCGCTCTCGTTCTGGCATCCTCAAAGTTGCACAGCAAGCTATCAAAGATCTTGACGAAGCCGCGATTACAGATGTTGTTCCGATGAAGCGAGGAATGGCAGAGGTTACTTCTATGGCTTTTGATATTCCTGCAGTTGCATATATGCTTAAAGAGCGCGGTGATTATAAAGATTGGTTCGTTCTCGCTCGTTCAAATAAACTCATCGCAGAAATTGCGGTAGAATTTGAAGCATTAGGCGTTCCTTATGTTAATTTCCGTCAAGCAGAAAAGACAACTGAAGAAATTCATCAGTTAATGAACGAAAATGTCGTTAAGTTACTTACTATCCATTCGGCCAAGGGACTCGAATCTAAGAATGTCGTTCTATTTGAGAATTTCTTGGGCAACAATCGTTATTCTCAAGAAGCAAGAGACGAAGAGCGCCGTATTCGTTATGTTGGTATTACTCGCGCGGAAGATAAACTTGTACTTGTTAAGCAAAAGCGAGCGGGTCGCGCGAGAGCACAAAGACCAACAAATTTTAATTATGCACGAGGTTTTGGATTTTGAATTACGCAGGAATAAAGTATTTTGATACTGCAAATGCGCCGGGTGTTGGAGTGAGTCTTTTTGTGTCGGGATGTCCACTCCATTGCAAAGGATGCTTTAATCCCGAAGCGCAAGATTATAATTTTGGAGAGCCTTATACAAACAAAACTACTTCTTCTATTGTAGAGTTTTATAAGGAGCATCCACAAGTGAAGAGTTTTTCTCTTCTTGGCGGCGAGCCTTTTGCGCAGGATGTTAATGGGCGTTCTCATATAGCTCATCTTGTGCAGAGGTTGAGGGATGAAACTCAATGTGAAAATTATTGGGTTTGGTCTGGTCAATATTTTGAAGATTTAATTCGGAGACCAGAAGGTAAGTTGCTTTTAATGTTTGATGTATTGGTAGATGGTCCTTTTGAACTCGATAAAAAAGACCCCAGCTTGGCTCATATGGGTTCTTCAAATCAGCGGATATTTGATTTGAAACACTTCTTTAAAACAGGCGAGGTCAAATTATGGAGTGAATCTTAATGACTTACACTTGTATCATATATTATTTGCACGACAGTTTCGTTAATTTGGCATTAAATCGTTTTGGTAAAGAGATTGGAAAGAATCTTGATATGCCATTGAGTGCGGCAATAGATAATGCTACATTTGCGCTTGACGATAATAAAAGAATTGTTGTTTAGACAATTAAAGGTTTATCGCGTGGCTCAATGGCGAGCCGTAAATTAACTTATGCCATTGTCGAAGGCGCGCTTATAACGCCAGAAACGGTGGATATTTACAATCAATTAGCCCAAACAACGGGCGAAGTATTTCTTTGGGAAGAAAGAGAGCTGCAGGAGTAATGACGTAAATGGGAATTTTGTTCTCTGTGATAGGAGCACTCGTTGGCGCGATTATAGTTTATATTATAATGCGTGGGCGCCAAGAGGAAGTTAAATAGATTAACCGTGAGCAATTAACAGCTTACGAAAAAGAAGTTGAAAGTAAAAGACTTGAATCAGAGCGTAAGATAAAAGAATACGAAGATTCATGTCAACGCGCGATAGAAATGAGTAATGCTCAACTTGATGAAACTAGGGCGTAGAGCTAGAAGTAGTTGTAGCAAGTTTGGGAAGATTACCACACAGAAGTTTAGAATTACACTCTTAAAACAGAAGAACAAAAGACCTTTCTAAATAAGGATATTGCTGAACTTCAAGCCAAGATTGTCGCTCTTGAAAAAGACTACGACCATAAAATTGCTGACTTTGATAGGCAATGGTAGTCTTTGATGAAAGAACGCCGTGAAGCGATGGATAAATTAGAAGAAGAGAATTTGGATGATTACCTTGATTAGCAAATGTCTCTTGAATCTCAATTTCAAAAGGATAAACTAAAACTTTAGTCTGAGATTAATAATTTGTCTGCTTTGCGCGCGAGTCTTATTGAAGCGCAAATTCGTGAACAAAAACTTAAAGATGAACAAGACTTCTATCGTATTCATCTTTCTATTGACGCTCAAGAGGACATTGATAAGTTGCTTCGTTTTGCTAAAGAGTGCCATAGTCAGCAACCTTTGCGCAAATTGATTTGGAGTGAATACTTCTTAAAGCCTTTTGGAGAAATGGCTGGACGTATTCTTGGTAAGGACAAAATTTCTGGTATCTATAAGATTACTAATATTAAAGATGGTAAGATATACATTGGATAGAGTACTGATATAAAGACTCGTTGGTCTAATCATATTAAAGCTGCACTCAAAATAGATTCAATAGCTCACTCAAGAGTCCATGACGCGATGGGTGAGGAAGGTATTTGGAACTTTACTTTTGAGTTATTAGAGCAATGTCCAAAGGAGAAATTAAATGAGCGAGAGAAATACTATATAGAGTTCTACCAGTCAAACACTTATGGTTACAACAAAACCGCTGGAGGAGCGTGAAGTTACAAATATCGAGTTTATTAATAGAGATACTGGATAGATTGTTTTAAGATTAGATAAAGCAAAAGTTAGTGCTGAATTAGAACATGAAATAACTTTTCCAAGAGGAGAAATAAAATGGTCTACAACTCGCTCGATATTGATTAGATGACTTGCACTGGCGCATATCTTATTTCGCGCAATAACGGTACTTACGATATGATTTTAAAATATGCTACCGATGACGGACGGAAAGTGACAATTGAAGGAATCGTAAGTTATTTTAGACCTTAGATTAATTTGTACGACGGTAGTGGTTCTGGTAATATTGATTTTGTTCTTGAAAGAAATATTGACAAAGGTAATAATTTATTTACCATGAGGATAGAAGATAAATGACTTATTCTGACATATTGAAAGAAATGGAACGCCATGGCATGGACGAGTTTTGCATTGAGCGCTATGAAGTTGAAACCGTTGCGCCGAATAAATACCTCATTCATATTGTTTTTGATGGTAAAAAGAAAAAGATGTATTTAACCGCGCGAGCAGAAGATGTGATTGAATCTCATACATTTGAATCTGTTTCTGCTTTTGGTGGACGTAATTCAAAGAAACTAATTGAATATCAAGGCCCTATTGTCAAACTTGGGTTAAATACTTCTATTGATTTTAATAAAGATAACCCCGTCACGATTTATTTCGTTGACAAGGAGAAAAACTAATGCAATTTGATAATACAAGAACTTTTAATTGGGAAGGTGCTTTTCATGGCATGAGAGCGCCACTTGAATCTTGGGCAAAATCGGATAGTATGTTTGGTCTTGCGCCAATGGAAAGTATATATGATTTAGAGATGCTAAATACTTGGCGTGATAAAGAATACCCTGATGGATTTAACACAGAACAAGAAAGGACCGCTTATAATGCAGAAAAGATTTCATGGATTGACAATAATGGCATTTTGCGTTGCGATAATAATTGCATGGAGTTTGCTTTTCTCGGACCGGCGGACTTGGATCTCGCTCAGCGATTGATTAAGGCTGGCCCAGAGCATAGAAAATTTTTGCGTTAGATTTTTGTTTCGACTTATATTAGTCTACCTTTATCTATATGGAAATAGCTTGATACATATAAAATTGGTACTGTAACCAATTCTACTTCTACCATGCATAAGATTCAGTCTAAGCCGCTTACAAGAGAAAGTTTTGAGATTGAGCAAATTCCTTATGAAGAGCAGGAAGAAATGGAGCAACGTGATGGTATTTACTGTGCGGGCGAGTTGAGTGATTTGTTTGATAAAACGATTCAGATTTGTGAAGATTTGCGTAAAGCATTTAATCAGACAAAAGATAAGCGCTATTGGCGTAAATTGATTGAATTGCTTCCTGAGTCTTATCTTTAGGCGCGAGAATATACCTTAAACTATGAGGTTCTTCGTTCTATCGTTCATCAACGTAAAGGACATAAGTTAGGTGAATGGCAGAAATTTATTCATTGGGTTCATACTTTACCTTATGCAGAGGAGTTAATTTTCTATGATGGAGACAAGTAATATGAATTATGAGGAGCGTTCTTTGAATACTTCTAAGGCTATTGGACAATGTACTGATTAGACTTCATTGTTTGAACCTATCCAAGAGGAGCCTGGTGACGAGCTTCATGAAGTTTCAAATGATATGGTTGATCATCCTAATCATTATCAAGCCGGTGGCCTTGAGTGCATTGATGTTATGGAACAGCTTTATGGACGCGAAGCGGTTGAGTCTTGGATTAAGCTAACCATTTTCAAATATGTCTGGCGCGCGGATAAAAAAGATGGCGCACAAGATATTGATAAGATTCGTTGGTATTCTGAGAAACTGGTTGAAATGCTGAAAGAGGATGGAGAATATTGACTCGAAAGAGATTTATAAAGTCTATGATGGCAAATGGCTGGCAAAGAAATGAAGCTAATGACTATGCTCGTTTAAAGCCAAGTTATCTTTCTTATTCTCGTTATTGGAGTATCTATTGTCAATGGATTAAAAAGATGAGATATGCACTTGAGAACGATTCAACTGAGGAATTTATAAAGGAGTATTATCTTGTCACAGATTAAACCAATCCAACAGAACGAATCTGTTAAAATTGAACTTGACGAAAAGACACGCAAGTTTATAGAAGAACTTTTAAGAGAATGGGGACTTGACCCTTTGTCGCCAGAATTTAAATACACTCTCTACCCTTTTGAAAAGGACGAATCATGACTAAAAAGAGATTTATTAAATTATTAATGGGTATCGGGATTCCGCGAAATCAAGCGGAAGTATTTGCCTATTGGAAACATAAATGGCTTAAACCTTATGCCGAAAGTTGGAATGATTATGCTGCAACTCTTTCACATAATCTTCGGTATTGTTATGAACCAGGAGAACAGGGCGAAAAGATTATCCTTAGAGATTTAAAATACTTGGAGTTACATAGAGATGAAAGATAATAGTTCAATGAACAATTTGATTGATTTATTTTTCGATCCAGATTACGTTAAAGCTATGTCTCAGCTTAATACTGCTGATGTAGATAAATTAAGTGATTCTGAATTGGATAAGATGATTGATCTACTTTGTGGTGGAGCAAAAACTAAATAAATCATTTAATTGCGTCGGATTTTATATCCGGCGCATTTTTATTTAATACTTATAATTAATGTCCAAAAATCTTACTTTACCATTAGATAACTTCAATAGGAGGGAGAGGTATGCTTTCTACGCAAGGAACAAACATTACAATCACTCGTGGAGATAGTGCTTATATTACAGTTTCCATTACTGATTCTAAAGGCAACCCCTATACTCCAGGTCCCGACGATAAGATTCGCGCGCAAGTTAGACAGGATGCTTCTGCCACAAAGATATTGTTTGAAAGTCAAATTCCTTACGATACTCTTGTTTGGCATATAAAACCAGAAGACACCGCTCAAGCGCAAATGGGCAAATCTTATGTTTATGACATGGAGATTGAGACTGCCGAAGGCGATGTTTTTACTTTTATTCCTTTGTCTAGTTTCACCGTAAGCAAGGAAGTGACTAGAATTGGAACAGAATGAAATTTTATATGGCGCGATAAAGAATTAGTCTTCTCTTGAAGGTGTACTTGATGCTGGTGCGTTAAGCGGTGACATTGCTTGTTATTCAACGCTTTCTGGTGCGCTTGCTGCTGATGGCAGTATATCAGGCGCATTATCCAATCCTATTTTGCGCGGCTACTCTGCATATGCTATTGCAGTTATGCATGGCTTTAAGGGTACAGAAAAAGAATGGCTAGATAGCCTAAAGCCCGTAAATGGAGTCGATTATTTCATAGATGAAGACAAAATCGTCGAAACAGTTAAAGTCGATTTAAAAGACACATTCGTTGTGAGACGAGATGGCTATTCTTTAATTTCTTTAACTGATATTGCAAAATTAACCAATATATCCGATAGAGCAACCCGTGTAGAACCATCTACTATTAATGGTAACATTATCATTGATGGAAAAGAAACAAAGGTTTATCGTGGACTTCCTCTTGACGATTCCGAATATATAAAGAACCAAGATGAGGTTCGATTGTGCTCTGGCGGCGCCGCGGATGATTATGGCTTCGGTAAAGAGGACGATACATTCATCTTTGAGGGGTGAGACAAATGCCGGGTAAAACATTAAAAACTAGAATTCAAAATAAGGTTGACTCATTAGCTAACTTGCAAACTAATAATCCCTATATTCTTGCAGGTGAGCTTGTAACTGCTTATACCACTGTCGGAGTTAAACAAGAGACCGGCGACGTAATACAAAAAAGAGTCGCTTATATCTATGTAGGTCCAGGCAACTTTAATGACTTATATCCTATTGTTGGACCATCTGCCGATGTTAAGGCTTGGGCTAAGGTTGATAATTTCGTCGATGTTGTTATTGAAAAATTAACCAAGACTGACGAGAAAGGCGACATTGCTGAGAATGATACAGTTAATACAATGATTAACCGTATCAATAATAACTTCGCGCAAATTAGAACTGATATGCCATCTAAGACTTCTGATTTGGTCAACGATGGTGAAGGTGCAGAAATTCCTATTAAGGATTTCATTACTGGTTATGAGTCTTATCAATTTGTAAGTCGAGATTCAGTCAAAAATTACATTGATACTTTTGGTTTACAAGATTTAGAAGAAATCAAAAAGAAACTCACTGAACTTGAAAAGAAAGTCGATGATAATTTAAAAGCAATTGATGAGCGCTTTAAACTATATTACACTAAAACTGAAATTGATAAACTGCTTGCCGGGTATCTCAAAGGTGTTCAGATTGGCGATAAAGACGGTGGAGTTGTACTTAGTCCGGCTTCTACAGTAGTTACTTCTGAACAAGTTTGGACTCAGATTAAAGACGCTTCTCAAAAGGATATTGAGAAGATTGCTGATGCTGCGGCTTCTACTGCTCTTAGTCAAGCCAAGACTTACACTGATACTAAGTTAAGTGAATTTATCACTATTTCTTATAAAGGTCCATATGACTCTTATGCAGCGTTACTTGCTGATAATATTAATGGCGGTAAAGCTGGTGTTATCTATCTTGTAAATCATAATCATAATGATAATGATAGTTATGACTCAACAGATAATGATATATTTGATGAATATATTTGGGTTACACGCCAAGATGGTGGACAGCCTGGTTTTGAGAAAGTTGGTAACACAGATGTTAAGTTAAGCAACTATCTTCAAGCTGCGCTCAAAGAAGATAAGACTGGCGTACTTGATGGTGACGAAGGTTCTGTTTCTAAAATTGAGGTTGTTGAAGACCCAGTTGGCAGTGGTAATAAATTCTTTAAAGTAACTTACAAGACTTTAATCAAGAGCGAGACATTTGATGCCGGTAAGGTTGCCGTTGGCTTTGGTAATGGAGCGCTAAAATCATCTGCTTTAGTCAATATTCCTTTAGCTGGTATCGTGGCTGGTAGTGCGGAATCTGACATTAATGAAACTACTACGCTAGGCGGTGCGATCAGAAACTTAGAAACTAAGATTGCTGACGCAAAGGCCGATGGCGTTAAAGAGGTTGACATTGCTACTGACGGTGGCGTTGATGTTAGCGGCGGCCCAATTACTAATAAGGGCACATTAAAGGTTAGCCACTCTTTAAGAGCAACTGCTACTTCTGCTGTTAGTGATACTGTTGGTTCTGCGGACGAGCGTACTTATGTTAAAGAGATTGCTCTTGATAAGTATGGTCATATCGTTAGCGTTACTACCGGTAAGGAAACTAATGTTGATAGTTATGCTACCGGTGGTTCATTTGCTGCGGACAATACAAAAATTGAATTAACCGTTACTGGCACTGGACCTAACTTCAAGACATTTAAAGCAGGACTTAATAAATTACCTGCTATGTTATTGTCTCAAACAGATGCTGAGGATGATTTCTTGGTATTTTATTGCGGCACTAGTAGCGTTTTAGCTTCATCAGAACAAGTCAATTATACCTAATAAGGTGGTGAGTTGATGCTCAAAGCTAGAATACGACTTAAAAAAGACACCAGCGAGGCTTGGCGCATCAATAACCCTGTTCTATTAGATGGCGAAGCTGGTTATGAATCAGATACAAACCTAATGAAAGTCGGCGATGGAATCCATCGCTGGCTTGAATTAGATTATACAAATTCTGGTGCGACCGCAATAGCAAGTACAGCCAACTATGCTATCAATGCTGGCGCGCTAGGCGGGACTTCTGCAGCTGATTGGGCTAAGAAGTTCGATAATTATGTTTTAAATACTCGAATTGAAGCCGTTATGTCAACTGCTTCAGCCGCGGACAAAATACCAACCTCAATAGCAGTCACCAATTGGGTTAAGGCACAAAATTTCGCGGGTGCTGGTGATATTACTACTTGGGAGGACTTTTAATGGCTAATAAATTATTAAAACCAAAGAGAGGTAGAGTAGAGAACCTGCCTAAATTGGCTGTTGAAGATGGTTCTCTTATTTTTGCCTATGATACCAAGTCTCCCACTAGTACTGTTTTAGTTGACGTTGGAGAGACTAGATATGAATTGTCCGCGGCGACAGCTAAAAAAGCGGATGATTCTAAGGCTCTTGGTGGCAGTAGTCTTCAAAATATTGTCGATAAGATTAGCAATGCGACTGGTGATGGGACTGCTTTTACTGGTTTAGATACTACTATTAATAATCGAGTAAAACTGACCAGAGCTAATGGTGGGACAGTTGAAAAGATTATTGATAATGTTGATAATGCAACTTCTGCGGGCCGCGCGGACTATGCAGATAAATTAGGCACAAAGACAGTTGGTTCGTCAACTAAACCTATTTATATTAATGCTGGTACTCCTACTGCGATTAGTTCTATTCCATCTACTTTTGTTGCAGCTCAATAGATAAATGGTGTCAATCTTGACACATTGCGCACTCCTGGCAGATATTTTGCAAGTGGTAGTAATACCAATACTGGTAAGCCAACTAATGTTGATGCTTTTGCACTTGACGTTTTTTAGAGTGCGGGCGGATGGTATACTTAGGTTTGTTATGCTTCTAATAATTAGGAAAAACAATTTGTTCGCTATTATAACTCTGGCACTTCCTCTTGGAGTGATTGGGTCGAATAGAATCGTTTAAACACTAAAACTCAAAGTGGTTATGCTCCCGCGCCGAATGCAGCGAATAAAGTTTACCGTACTGATAGTGATGGTAATCCTGAATGGGGCACATTGAATGATAGTTCCATTGGCAAACTTGCATCTACCGTTACTTTTGGTGGCGGAGATTCGGCTTTAATTGATTAGAATAATGGAACTTATCGTCAAAGAATTGGTATTTATGATAATGCAACTCCCAATGATGCGGTATTTAGTTTCTAGCAATCAACAGATGCGGGCAAAACTTACAAAGGCTTATTTGCTATCAATAATGATGGCACTGTAGTCGCATCAACATTCCAAGGCGCGCTCAAAGGAACAGCAGATTATTCAAAGAACTCTGGTGCTCTTGGTGGAAGTAGTCTTCAAAACATTGTTGATAAAATCAATAATTCTACTGGTGATGGAACTGCTTTCACTGGGTTAGACACAACTACAAATAATAAGGTTAAATTAACCAGAGCCAATGGTAGTACAGTTGAAAAGACAATCAATAATGTCTCTAATGCTTCAACTGCCAATTATGCTAAGACTGCTGCGGCTGGTACTGCTGATTATCTTTATCGTAATCCGGCTTCTCGTTCAACTTCTGCTAATTTAGCTGTTACTGGTTTGGGTGGATTAAGAACTTTTAAAGCAACCGGCAGCATGACTGAGGGTAAACCCCCTGTTGGTGACGCTCATATTATCCATTTAGACTGGGATAATATTGGTGGTTATGACGCGCAAATTGCTGTTCAAAATGATTCTGGGCAAATGGCTGTCAGGGGAATGTCAAATAAAATTTGGCAAGATTGGCGGACTGTCCTTGATAGTGTCAATTATACTGATTACGCCGCCAAGAAAAATGCCTACAATAGTGCATCAGTTTCCAACGCAACCATTACTCTTGGTCGTTCCGATGGTTCAACAGGTACAACCTTAACTGTCAACAATGTATCTCATGCTTCAACCGCCGACCTAGCCAAGAACTCTAATGCTCTTGGCGGTTCATCTCTCAAAAACATCACCGATAAAATCGACTCATCTATTGCTGCCAATGATGCTATGCACTATATGGGTACTCTTGGTGCAAAAGCTCAGAGTCCAACCATTACTGCCTTACCTACAACCGCTCGAACTGGCGATGCTTATAAGGTTATAACTGCTGGAACTTATGGTTCAATAGCAGCAGAAGTAGGTGACTTGTTCATTTACTCTGGCTCTTGGACATTGATTCCGTCTGGTGATGATGGCAATGTTTATGTTGGAGATTCAAAGAGTTCAAAATTCACAGCTAAGGGTAATAACATTGTTGTTGCAGTTGGCGATTAGAAAGTAGCGAGTGCAGCGAACGTAACTGCTAATGCAGGCACGATTAGTGCATTGCAAAGTACTTTAACATAGTTAAAAGCTAATCAGGGTACTGTGACTACATTGAATGGTAATAGTGCTACTTTTACTACTTTTACTGGACGCCTAAAAGGTGATTCAGACGCGACTTACTTTGTCCGCTCAATTGATACTCGTTCAGTCGATATTCTTCCTTCAACCTATATGACTTATCAAATGGGTTCAAAAGAAGAATTTAAAGAAAGTGCTACTATCGGGCTAACTGGCGTTAATTAGTTTTCTCATGTTATAACTCATATACCTTGGGGAGATAATTCTGGCGGACGACCATTTTAGGTTGCTTATTCTGGCACTAAAATGTTTACTCGTGGTGCAACAAGCGATTCTGTCTGGGGTGCATGGTATAAAGTTATTACCGGCGGAGATGCTTTAACTTCTTCTGCTTCTGCAATCAGTTCTACTAATAATTATTTTACCGCAGGTGCAACTACTGCTTTAATTGCGGCTAAGACTGCAAGTGCGGTTGGTAATTACTTACCTCTAACTGGCGGTACATTAACTGGAAAGTTACAAGTTAATGATGTAATTTATGGCTATCGTTATTCTAAAAAGAATGACGCACCAGCTTTTGTTTTTGATAAACCTGGTACTGGATTAACTGGTATTGGCGCCCATGGTACAGATACAATTTATTTTAGCGCAGTTACCAATGATGGTAATTTTGACTGGAATAATGACTATAAGCAGAAGTGGGTTTTCAACGGAGCGGTTACTGCTACTACAGTTACTGCTGATTACTTTAATGGATTAGCTGCCAATTCTCAAAAATTAGGTGGTTATTCTTTAACTAATAATAATAATTATTTCGATGTTATTCCATTAGTCCGTGCTGATGGAGTAATGGAAGTTGGGCATTATCTTGATTTTCACAATACAAGCCCGAGTACATTTGATTACGATGTCCGGGTCTAGGCAGAAAATAGCCGATTAATTGTTAGCGGTGGATTAGCTACTACTGTTACAGCTAATTATTTTGATGGAACTACCAAAAATGCTGACACTGTCGATGGTTTTCATGCTATTGATTCCAATGACTTGACAACATCAGCAACTAGTGCTAAAATAGTATTAGCGAAAAATGTGGTATCCTATATTGATTCGTTAGGTTTAGCCACCACATCTCAACTCGAATGGATTGAATTTTAAAAGGAGGGAGTCACATGAGTCTTTTCAAGATGAAAAGAGGTCAAGAGAGCAAAGTAAGCTCATTGGCTAAAGAAGATGGCTCCCTCATTTTTTCATTAGATGGAGCTAATGATAGTACTCTTAGACTTGATTAGAGTGTTAGTGGAACTGTTTAGAGATTAGGGGTTGCTGTTGATAAAGCAAAAGATGCAGATAGTGTTATTGATTACAATGAACCAACTAGGCATATTAAAATTGGTTATTCTGGTGCGGGATTAAGCACTTCTAATTTAAATTACATTGCTGGATATACTAATAATGGTACGCAAATTAAAGATGTATCTAAAGATGTGCTTAAAAGCTGGTTAGGCGTATCAGATAGTGCAAAAGTTATTGAGCCTTTTGAAAACGCAACTGCTAATGTCAGTCGTAATGTATGGTTTAGCGATAGTGAAATTAGGAATAAGCCTGTCTATAATGATAATTTTAAATATAATCCAGTAACTTAGATTTTAACTACTAATATTAGTGGAACCGCAGCTTTGGCCAATTTAATAAACTATTATCAGCAAGGAAGCCAAAGGTATGTTTCTGGAGATACCCATATTATGGAATTGGGCTATCTAAAATGCAATAATAGCTATTAGAACTTAACTCTTTATATAACGAGCGCTTTTTGGGGCAATTAGCACGGTTCCGCTGACTTCGTCAATATTCAATAGGATACTAATACAAATGATTCTGATACTGTTCAATCTTATGCTCATGCAATTAGAGTTGGCGGAAATTACGATAGAACTTTTTACGCTTATAAAGATCAAACTAATAAAAGACTTTATCTTTATGTCCAAGTTATTGGTGGAAATTCTTATGGCAAATGGAATGTATCTGTTATTTAGTGTTCAAGTGGATACAACGCTTGGGTATCTGAATTTGGATTTAATAAAACTTTGCCTACTGGTTATGAGACCGTTTCAAAGGAATTTCTTGGTACAGCTAGTAATTCAAATGCGCTAGGCGGTAGCTCATTAAGTCAAGTTCTTGCTTCTGCTGGCGGCGGCAATGCCTTTACAGGTTTAGATACAACCACCAACAACAAAATCAAACTCACTCGTGCGAATGGCGGAACAGTCGAAAAGACCATCAATAATGTATCTAATGCATCTTCTGCCAATTTTGCATCAACAGCAACTCTAGCCGCTTATCCTCAAGGTTTTGAATCTCGCATGACTTCTGCGACTTGGGGTAATACAACCGGTACTTTTCTAACTGGTTGGCATACTTCTTCTGGCGGCGATGTCGCTTTCATGAATAATAATCCGTCAAGTGGAAAACTTTCAATGAAACTTGATGGTTATTTTTATCAAAACGAAGGCGTAAATCGAGTTCTCGACACAAGTGACGCAGCTAATTATGTCAAAAAAGCTGGCGACACAATGACTGGTCTTTTGACTTTAAAAACTGGTAGTCAATAGGGCATTAAACTTGGCTCAGCATATATTTCAAATCAAGACGCAACTAATGGAGAAATAGTTCTTCAAGGCGGACATTTAAGATTTGGCGCATCAGATTGGGATTATAATAAATGGGCTGGATTAAAATACGACGCTGACAACAAACATGTTTATCTTGGTATTGCAGATGGTACAGTTTTTGCTGCCAATAGACCACAGAGCGGAGGTTTGCTTTTTACCCCTGGTATTAGTGGTATTTATATTGGTGGCACAACCACTACTCGCGTTGCTACTTCTTCTGATTTAAGTAGTTATGTTGCCAAATCTGGCGGTACTATGACAGGTGCGCTAAATTTTGCGAACAACACTTGGAACACTGTTGGTGACGATGTTAAGATCGGAGACCATAATGTAGCTGGCGGTTTAGGTGTTATTGGTGCAAATGGCGATACTCGGATTGATTGGTGTAAGTACGGTGATGCTTCAACTTATTAGAGTATCATTTTTGATGGTACTAAACTTGCTACTGCTGGCACATTTAAAGCTGACTATTTTGATGGATTAATTGCTAATGCATCTAGTGCAGAAAATTCAGTTCGTTTAGGCGGTAGAGTATCAACTGACTACGCATTAAAAGCTGACCTCTCTGGTACTATCAATGCTCTATCCGCGAAGCGTCTTGAATCTTATCAATCAGCTTCTGTGGCTAATTCTTTCTTTTATCGTTATGGCACAGCTGGCAATTCTTCTGATGGTGGTAACTGGACTGGATTTCCCTCTGCTGTCCTTTATGCCGATTCCTCAACAGTAAACGGTTTTGGCAGTGCTCTTTATCGAAAGAAAGTTGGTGTTCTCCATCTTGCTTCTGGTTCTTCTGCTCACGATCTCGTATTCCAAGCAGGCGGCACAAATGGCGGTATCGCTTATGTTGCAACTGGACGCAATCCTGCTTACATTCTCGACACTCTTAACTACAAAGACAAAGCATATACGTTTAACAAATTAACTGCATCAAGTACATTCACAGCTACTTCTGGTGTAGTAATTGATGGAGGAAGTTATTAATGGCTTTACAATTAATGGGCGCAGCGCCCACAGCAAAAGAAATCGGAAGCTATTTGGACTTCCATATAGATGAAAATAAAGGCGCGAAGGATTATGACGTAAGACTTCAAGCCAAAGATAGTGAACTTGATGTTCTTGGCTCAAAAGGCGATTCAAGCACCATCCTTAAAGTTGGTAATAACTTCATGGCTTGGACTGATTCTGAAGGCGGAAACATTCGTATCTATTCTCCATCTCAAACTTATTTCTATGAAATGGACGCATATAATCACAATCTAAGAGTTGGCGGCAGAAGAGTAAGCAGTGGTACTTTTAAAAGTATCACGCTTCTTGATACCAATGGCTATTCAACCTTTAACCGTGCCTACAATGCAGTCTACAACGACTATGCTGAATTTTTCCCGCGCGGAGAGGATACAGAGCCTGGCGACATCATTGCTCTTGATGATTTAGTTGACCAAGAGCAATATGTCAAGGCTACTGTTGATTCTTGTCGAGTTGTTGGAGTTCACTCTAACGAATACGCCTTTTTAATCGGCGGTGAGAATCCACCCGATGACCAAGACTTTTACTCCTATAACATTTCCAAGTACATTCCAGTTGGCTTGGCGGGACGCTGTAGAGTGAAAGTTCTCGGTCCAATCCACAAAGGCTAGGATATAATTCCTACTTCTGTTCCAGGTGTTGGGCGCGCATTCAATAGAGAAAAAGACGACCCATCACTTCTTTATTTATCTGTTGGTTTTGCGGTTGAAAATTCAACAGATGATTCAATCAAACTAGTCCGCGCAAAATTAAAGTGAGGTGAAGTTCAATGGCTATTCAAATGAAACGCCAAGGCGGTGGACAATCAAATAGTGCAACTGCCGCCATGCCTTCTACTCTTGCTTATGGTGAGATTGGTATTGATAGTGCGGGCAATATTTATTGCGGCAATGGCAAAACCCAAGTCACCTCATAGGTTAAAAATGCAGCTAATGTTCTTTTTTTGTATAAAGGAACTTATAAGGCAGATGGTTGGACATATAATTCATCTACTGCTGCTTGGACTCAATCTGCGGCTGTTACTGCGCAGGATGGTGGCCCCGCGATCAAAGCAGATTTTACATTATCTGAGCCTAAGGCCGCACAAACTGAAAATCGTGTAACAAACGAGCAGCGTTAGGATGCTCTTGGCATGATTGCGGCAGGTAAGTGTACTCCAAATGACGATGGTCAAATTACTTGTTTAGTATTCGAGAAACCATCAATAGATATTGACATCTATTGGTATGCACGATTGTCTGGTGGCTATGATTCAATGGTTAGCGCGCAAGGTGTTGGTACTATTGTTGATTCCGCAGTAAATAAAGCAATAGATGATTTGAAAGGAAACATTACTTCTATTGTCAACGATGCAATTAATGATAGTAATATATACACTAAAATTAATGGCGTTTGCGCAGTTTATCGCGCGAAGTATTTAGCTTCAGATTGGACGGCAGTATCTTCTAGTGGTTATAATTATTACCAAGCAGTAATTACTTCAAAAGTGTCTGACGGCAATGCCAATTTAAATGCGTCAAGTATATTCTTGACTCCTGGTTTCTTTTTACCGAGTGGTACAGCATCAACTGATGCAGCTTATGCCCAAGCAATGGGTATTATTAATGATGGTTATTCAACAAGTAGCACAAATAAAATTATGACCTATACTACAACTAAACCAACAAGTGATATATGGGTCTATTGGGTGGTTAGAGAAGCAGTATGATTTATGATGAATTAACTGGCGAAGTAATTGAAAATCCAGACCTCTCGAAAGGTAAAGTTTACACTGAAGAAAAAGTTGTTGGACATAAAGAAGCTCAACGAATTTTGCTTGAGGGTAGTATAACTGATTTCGATCCAGAAGGCTGCTGGATGGAAGTACCCGCCGAGGATATAACCGAAACTGTTGAGAAGTATCACAAGTATACTATTGACGAATTAATTGAACAATAGCAGGCCGCGCGGAAACCAGCCGATACTTCAATCTCTCAAGATAAAAAACTTGAGCTGTTACTTAATGCCATACCTACTGCCGCTTATCCAACCGAATTACCCAAAGTGGGCTATAAATGGTCTCCAATGTATAATAACGAAGCGGGATTTGGTTGGGAAATGGTTCTTGATCCCGATGCTTTTGGTACTCAAGAAAGGCCTTTATATTGGAAAGAGGGTATGGAAGTTAAGGCTGGATACTATTATACGGACGAGAGCGAGCGCTTAATGCTTGCCGTTGAGGATGGAGTGCCTGATTACTTTGGTCAGTACACTTTCATGGAAGAAATGATTAGTCAAGAGGTATAAGTTTATGGGTACTTTATCTAGGGGGGGGGCTACAATGTCCTTACCTCGTTGGAGATATTTATATAACGACTCGAAGTGAGAATCCTTCGAGTCTTTGGTAGGGAACAACTTGGGAGAAAGTTGGAAGTGGACGAGCATTGATGGGTGCGGATGGTACTCATGGGGTTGGAACTACGGTTGATAGTGGATTGCCGGATATTCAAGGTACTCATAAGTTGGCTTGGGTCGATTCAAGTGGCGGCGGAGTAATTATCCATCCGGGTTCTACTACGGGTGCATTTTATTCTTGGCATTAGAGTCCTGCTTTTTGGACTGGTGGAGGATCATCAGATTCAAGTGATGCTCATAGAAACTGGATAGGTTTTAAAGCCAGTAATTATAATGCTATTTATGGCGCTAGCTCTATAGTTCAACCTCCTGCTTTCTTTTGTTATTTTTGGAAACGATTAAGTTAAGGAGTATAATATTATGGCATCTTTAGCACGGGGGGGGGCTAGATTTAGATAAAATCTGGCCTATTGGTTCAGTCTATATAAGCGTAAATTCGACTGACCCTAGTAGTTTATTCGGCGGGAAATGGGAACAATTAAAGGGTAGATTTTTAATTGGAACTGGTCTTATAGATAGCAACACAACTGATTATTGGGGAACTATAAAAAATAATTTTAATATGCCACTTGGAGAAAAAGGAGGAGAAGATTACCATAAACTAATCCTTGCAGAAAGTCCAAGTCATAATCACCGAGATCTTTATTGGGGTAATGGTTCCTCTAATTAGTTTGGTGTAAATAGGACAGCCGGTGGCGGCATGTGGGGATTTGATTATTGGTCTACTAGCTCTAATTGCAGCGAAGCAAATTTTTATACTAATTATGTAGGTGGTAATCAAGCTCACAATAATATGCCTCCCTATCTTGCTGTTTATATGTGGAAAAGAGTGTCATAATATGTTCTAAGGAGCATTATTATGTCAAATGTAGGAAAGATGAGTCAAGTGCTTAACGCTTATCCAGTTGGCTCGATTTATATGAGTGTCAATAGTACGAATCCTGGAGAGTTATTTGGTGGCACTTGGGAATAGATTCAAGGAAGATTTTTGCTTGGATAGGGTTCGGGTTATTCTGCGGGTGCGATTGGTGGAGAAGCGAATCATGTTTTGAGTGTAAATGAAATGCCAAGCCACAGTCACCCAGTCAATATTCTTGCTAAAGGCTATAGTGGATGGGGTAATGATGGGCAATGGAATTGGGAATACTCAACAACGAGCTGGAGTAATCCGCCGCAATATGGTGGTTCTCATGATAATACCACCCATGTTTTAATGGGACTTACTTCAAGTGTCGGAGATGGTAACTCTCATAACAATATGCCACCTTATCTTGTCGTATACATCTGGAAACGAATTGCTTAACCATCAATTTGACTTTTCTTTCTATTGATGATATAATAAAATAGTAATCAAATATTAAGGATGATTTTTATGGGGCAAATTCCTAATTTTGGTGCCCCCCCCCAGATAGCAGTTTAACGGTATCTGGTAAGGCAGCTGATGCCAAAGTGGTGGGCGATAAAATCAACACAATTAATGAAGCACTTTCTGCGTTAAAAACAATAAAAACTACGTCAGGAGATTGGACTTGTTTAACTCTTGATTGTGGTATAAAAATGTGTTTTTTCAAAGGGCGGTATGGAAATACTGCTATTACAAGTTCTGAAGGTTCTCTTTATTGGGCTTCCTTTTCAAAAGCATTACCAGCTGGATTTTTTACAGCCTACCCTTGCGTCCAATGTCAATGTGAAGTTGAATCTGGTTGGGCTTTATAGTTAGTTTTAAATCCTAATAGCTCAGCAAGTACATTAAATGGTTGGTTTTATACAAATCAGTCTAAAACAGTTAATCCTTATATTCATATTTTTTGTATAGGAGTTTAAATATGGGGTATATTCCTTCGATTGGTACCCCCCCCCCCGATAGTACACTTTCT
>ERZ1034865.497-NODE-497-length-24105-cov-74.855052_pt1 | contig 24105 bp, 21 predicted proteins | sample MGYA00520632_ERZ1034865 | MGnify/ENA primary metagenome ERZ1034865 (study PRJEB33766, sample SAMN09781738) | gut metagenome | biome: gut microbiome | host: Homo sapiens | place: Madagascar | study: EMG produced TPA metagenomics assembly of the PRJNA485056 data...
TGGAGAGAGAAAGTCGAGCAAGAGATGGTTGATTACGGCCTGAGACACACGCCATTCGATGAATGGGCGGTGGGCAACTTTGGCATTTGAACATAACGGCATCACATTTACAAACAAAGAAATGGATGCTTATAAAAAGACTGTAATCAATAAAATCTATGCCGCACTTGCTATTTTTGAAGATTGCGAAAAGGTAGAAGATTTTTCTGCTTTCTATACTTACCTTAATAGAATTTGCACTGAGTTTAATGGAGTATACAAAATGTTTGGTGCTCCATTGTACATTACAGTCGTTGCAATTCTTGAGGGTATGTCTACTAAAGGAAACTTGACACATAAAGAAGTTAAATCTCTTGTGTTCCATTGCATTTCAACAATCAATAAGGCTCGGTGATTGCTATGCCTTTCTATGATGGCTTTATGGTTATCAACAATGCACCACCAAGCGTTAAATGGAGAAGACATTTACAAGATACTGTTGATAAACAGTTTGAGAATGCTTCTACATGGTGGGACGATATTTACGAAGAGAAAGAGTTTGGTTCTGATAAAATTGACCAAATTTCTAATCCTGAAATACTGGAAGAAGTTTTCAACAAAATAGAAGCTCGTATCACGTCTCTTGTCGATGCAAAAAGCGGACAAAGAGACAATGATGATTACAAACAGATTATTTACAAGAATACCTCGTATAAACCGAAATATGGTCAGAGATATTACTTTGATAATAATATTTGGATTATTTATTCAACGGATAACATTCGTTCAAGTAGTGCGAATGCTTATATTAGACGTTGTAATAATGTTATCGGCATCAAAATGGAAGATGGTACTACACACAAAGAACCATGTTCTATTGACTATAAGATGACCGAAACACAGCCTACCATTGGCGAAACCGTTGACGTTCCCGGTGGTAGAATTGAAATTCAATGTCAGTGTAATAAATATACTGACTTGCTCCAAATCAATACAAGATTCATTTTAGGAAGAAGTGTCTACAAAATTAGAAGTTTCAATGATTATAATAATGTTGAGACTTTTAATGATAGAACTAACTATCTGTTGAAGTTTTATGCAGACTATGATGGAACTGATTATAACGACAATATAGCCGAGAAACGCCCGACTGATGTTGAATCTCCTACCGTTCCAGAATATACTATTCCGATTAACTCTGAGAAAGAGTTTACAGTCGGTGATGGTGAGTATAAGTTTACAGTAGATACCACTATCCCAGAATCTTTTTACATATTTACTACAACAGAAAATTCGTTCACTATTTATAATCTAAGGCAAAGCGCAGAACCCATTGTGGTCAAGTATAATTCTGATAAAGATAGTGGACAAATTACAATCTATCTTGGAGGTGTTGATGGATGACACAGATTAGTAATGCGAACTATGGTCAGCTTAGTGCGCTTATGTATAAAGTAATATATGAGAGATTACTTCGTTCAGAACGTCTTCTTAGATTGCTTGTGTGTTATGACAATTCAAAATCTCCATACACTGATAAATTTTACAACGCAAAGATAAAGGCTATTGGTGGAGTGAATAAACTTGTTTATCAAAATCAAGATGTTGATAAATGTAGAGATGTTCACATCTATCCACAGCCGCATTTGCCGGACATTAAGATAGACCACGAAGCTTATATAGCTTTGTCACTGAACGGTGGCAATGATATAACTCGTGATGCTGGACAAAAGAATGTCAATCTGCTGGTTGACATCGTTGTTCCAGATACAAAAAATGTAATTATTTCCGATAACGAAGAGTGCTATTTTGCATACCGTATGTATGATATTGCACATGAAGTTACAGAACTTTTGAATTATCAAATTACGGACACTCGTGCATATAACAAAATCTCTCTTGTTGGATTCCAGCGTAGAGATTATTCTGATAATTTCCATGGTATCCAGATTATCTTCAATTTCATGCTGAATAGCAATCTCAGTGGTACGCCAGCACTTCCTGATTTTGAGAACAGAATGGTGGTGCGACCCCATTGAACGAGTCGGAGCTTAAATTACAATTCGGAAAACCATTACAGATTACTCCGAGACTGCACATCAAACAGCCTACAATAAAAGAGATAGAAAAGATGGATGGTAAATACGAAAAATATTTATCATTACTTATCACACAATCTCGTGATATTGCTGATGTGCTATGGGTTAAGGCGAACATCTTCTACGAAGATATTAAGAGCGAATGGCTTTTCTTCATTAAAAACTGCATAGTAGATGGAGAAGCTGCTCCTATATATATATTGAAAAACGATTCTTACATTCAAATGAATGACGCTGGACTTGTTATCAATAAGGAGTATACGGATGCTCTGAACTACTTTTTTGAAACCGATGGTATTTGGTTTACATCAAGCATAACTGCCTGTGGTATTCAGCAGTTGGTCTTGATAAACGCCAAAGAAAAACATGGTATTTATTATCTTGATTCAAATGACAAACCTCTGCAAATCAACGAATCTGTTTATAATAACATGGTTGATGGTTTGGCTAAATTGAATTGGATAAAAAAAGAATATCAGTTCACCAAAGGTGGCACAAAAGACGCTACAACTTACTTTCTTGAAATGGAATACAGAAAGCGTATCAAAAAGAAAAAAGACAGGATTACAATATCGACTATATTTTCATCCCTCGTTGCCAAAGGACATAGATATAAAGATGTTAAAAAGTATCCTGTTTACTTTTTTTATGAATCGTATTTCCGTCTGCTAAAGATTAGCGAATACGAGAATACTATGCAAGCTCTATACAATGGTTGTATAGACACAAAGAACCATCCCATCAATTACGAAAAGATTGATTGGAGTTCGATTATAAAATAAGATAAGGAGAAATGGTTAATATGGCAATGAAACCGCTGACTAACTTTGTTTTGCAGCAGGTTTTTGAAATCCTGCTGCGTGACCCGGTAGACTATTCTATCGTTGCATATCTTAGCGATATTAAGACTTCTGGCCTGACCAACGAAGTTACTATGGTCTATCCGCAGGGTGGTCGTGGCAACGTCCGTATTGGACGTGGCTTCGCTCACTCTCGTTATGCTACTCTGAATGTTGAGAGCGCAACCTTCAATATGGATGTTCTGGCTGCTCAGAACGGTACTCAGGTTGTGACTGGTAAGACTACTCGTACTAAGTACGTTGAAGTTCCTCTGGTTACTGGTCAGAAGGCATATACTGTTGATGCTGCATACAAGGCAACTGACGATGCACACTATATTGACGTTGTGTACTTCCTGACCTCTGATGGCACTAAGGTTGGTTCTGTGACCGAGGACTCTACTGCTGGTGCTGGTAAGTTCACTTACACCACCAAGACCACTCAGGGTACTATTACTCTTGACGAGACCGATGTTTCTAAGTTCATGGGCGCGGGCTATCTGGCTACCAAGATTGGCATGGCTTATGACGTTGAGACTGGTGAAGATGCCGCTGTGATTCACGTTGAGGCTGGTGCTGTGCCTGATACTGTTCTGGTGTCTGCATACGGTATCGCTTCTGATAAGTGTACTGGTAAGTTCTACAAGGCACAGATTGAAGGTCGTGCCCAGATTGATGGTAACTGGTCTTTTGATGTTTCCGCTGATGGAGACCCTGCCGTTCACTCTCTGAGCCTTGAGTTCCTGAAAGATTGCAGCAGCTCTGACCTGTACACCTTTATGGTGTTCACCGAGTAATCTCTTTCTTGTTAGATTACAAGAAGCTATTCTCTGTGCCTAGCATGGACGAGTAGTTTATATGCGCATATAGTCCGTTAGTAGTGTGGACGTTAAATATTACTACCCCACTTTTGGAGGTGTTTATATGAAGTATAATCGTACTTGCGCTTACTGCGGTAAGCCATACTACGTTTGTCTCTCGTGCATTTCCAAACATTCCTATCACAACTCATTCTGTTCAAATGACTGTTATAAACGCAGCCTTATGACAGATGGTGATTTCTCTCCTATCGTGATTGATGATACATCAACCGATGTTCTTATGAGAGGTCGGTTGCATGATTTTGGATATGTAGATATTATCGGATATAGTCTTGAACTAGGCAAGTTTGACTGTTCTGATGGCATCACGAGAGAGCTTGACGATTTTGATTTGGTGCAGATTTCAAGAAACGAAATGAAAGAAATTTGTGAAAAGTTTGAAAAAATGAACGAAAATCAAAAAAGAACAAGAAAAACTACAAAATGAACATAGGTGACGTAAATAATTGACGTATTTACGTCACTTTTTTCAACAAATTTGGGGGATAAAATTAAATTTTTAACCCCCATAGAGTATGGAGGGAATTATGGTAGAATATATTAGTGCTAAGAATTTCTCTTATAGTTTTTATGATTTAGCCAATAATGAAAAGATTGGTGAACTCTATTTAACAAAAGAAGAGAACTTTATTTCTGATGAAACTGGTTTTGAAATTGACATTACAGCAGTTGATATTGATAATGTTATGGACTATCTAAAGAAAACCACACCTGTTGGTTTGAAGGTAATTCGCACAGCCGAAGTTGCAGACATTAGTACAGGAGAGAAGTTCGTTCGGACAGAACTGTACATTGTGCCGGAATGGAGAATTAGTTCAAATGTGAACTGCCAAGATGATGTAATCTTTTGTGGTGATGTTCGCTTGTGTAGGGCTAGGATGATTAAATCTGATATGAAGCCTATGCAGAAAGGTAGTCCAAAATGAATCCCGGAAAAGTATTTGAACAGCAGTTTGTAAAAAGTCTTCCAGAAGGATTTTACAAACTAAGACTTCATGATAGTGCATCTTCATTTGGTTCAAATGATGCTTTGCGTTTTTCAATGAAGTCTCCTTTTGACTTTATTATCTGGCATAAACCATATATGTATTGTGTTGAGCTAAAAAGTACGAAAGCCAATTCATTTAGCTTTGAGAGAAGCAGGGGTGAACATGGAGAAATTCACTATCATCAAATACAGGCATTGCTTGAAGCGGATAAATATGGTGCAACTGCTGGACTTGTTCTTGATTTTAGAGAATCTGGAACTTATTGGCTTGATATTAAATCTTTGCAACATTTTATGAACATAAGCACAAAAAAATCCATAAATGAAAAAGATATTATGAATAATTCTGGTATTTGTATTGCAAAACAAAAGCTCAGAGTTAATTACAAATATGACTTAAAATCATTATTCGACTACATGGAAAGTTAAGGTGAAAAGCGTGAGTGGTCGTGGTACAGTATACAATAAACTTTACGATGAAGAAACATGGGAAAAAGTAAGTAGAGAAAACAAAGAATTACTTGAAGGATATATTGATTATATGAAGGCTAGTGACTCTGCTGAGTCTACACTTCACCAATACTTTCAAGTTGTGCGATTGTTTCTTTGTTGGAATTATAAATTTAATAATGATACGCTTTTTGTGGAGTTAAAGAAACGTCATCTTGTTAAGTTCTTCTGCTATATGAACGAAGATATGAAATGTTCCCCAAATAGAATTGCAATGGTTAAGTCAGTTCTTTCCTCATTCTCGAACTACATTGAGACAGTTCTTGATGATGAATACGAGGACTTTACCAATATTATAACAAAATTAAAAACTCCTGTCAAGCAGCCTATTCGTGAAAAGACGGTTGTTGACGAAAAAGAATTGAAGAAGTGTCTTGACACTCTTACGAAGCAAGGCAAGCTTCAAGCTGCTTGTTATCTCGCTTTGGCTGCTGCCAGCGGTGCTAGAAAGCAAGAGCTTTTGAGATTTAAGGTTGACTACTTTAAGCCTGAAAATATTGTCTTTGGATGTTTGTATAAAACGCCTGAGAAGATTAAAACAAAGGGCAGAGGTAGCACTGGTAAATTGCTCAACAAATATGTTTTTGTCAATATGTTTCAGCCGTACTTTGATAGATGGATGGCATATAGAAAAGAGCATAATATTGAATGTGAATGGTTGTTTATCAAAGGATTGCGTGATGGCAACGTAAGATGTGCAACTACCGATAATGCAGATGACTGGTGTACACTTATCGGGCATATTCTTGGTCGTCCATTTTATAGTCACTCTATGAGACACTATTGGACAACTATGTGTACTAAGGCTAATTTGCCAACAGAAATTATTCGTGAGCTTCAAGGATGGAACTCTACCGAGATGTGCTCTCTGTATTCTGATATTGATACAGCAGATTTACTTGGAGATTTCTTTGACGAAAATGGTATTAAACAAAATAATACACAAACGAATATGTTTGATAGTTTTAACACTCAATCTAACAAAGGAAGAAAGGGAAGGTAGTTATGAAGATTACTGACATTATGGATAAATATAAGCAGCGTGATTTGGGTCTGCTTTCTGATGAACAGCTTGAGAAACAGTTGAGTGATGAATTGGTTATTCATACTTATATTTCACTGTCAAGAAAGTGTGCCTATCTGCATAATCTAAATGAAAAGTTTGCAAATCAGATTGAAACTTATTTGAAGGATGATTCTGACGTTGAACTTATCTATATGCTTTATGAGATTACTGTTTTGTTTGATGTTGTTTTCCAGTATGTTAATATTGAAATGACCGCAGAGCAGAAGAGTGTTGAAGTTTATGACTTCTGCATGAACTCTGGTTTCTATAAGTATCTTACTGATAGAATTGGTGATGATGCAAATAAGTTTGTGGATATGTTTGAAAAGACCTCTGGAATCACAAATCTTAACATTTCTATTATGATTCGCAACGCTGTGAATAGCAATATTACCGGTGCTGACATTGAAGAGTTGAAGAGTGTTATTAAGGGTATTACCCCTAAGAAACTTGGGATGATGAATGAGTTTATGGCTTATAACAATCCAGCTATGAATAATATGCTTGATAACATTAAGAAGGTCGCAATGGAAGACGCTGATAAAAAGATGAAAGCCAAGAAAGGGCGTAAGAATAATGTCATCGAGTTTGGACAACAGAGCGTTGCAGATGGCGATAAAGAAAAAGTGTGATAAAATAGAGGCTTATACTTATGATTCTTTTGAGAAAGAGCAACGCAACATCCTAATGGCTATTGGTCAAGAGGGTGTCAAGAAAACAAAGGAATTGATTACAGAGTATTTCTACAACAAAGCACCGCAGTCTGATTTCTATATTAGATTGGGAAACGCTGGTGGCTTTTTGTCAACTATCAGTTATACCATTACAGAAAAGAAGCAAGTTCGTATTTACTGTGATTGGGATAAACTGAAACGTGAATATTATGACTATCATGCGAATATGTTTGATGCTCATAATGGCTTTGATGATAAGAAGTTCACAGAAGGTGTTTATGATTATATCATGAACGGTATCTGGAACTCTCCTGTTGGTCATCCTTGGCCTGAGATTTCTGGCGGTAAAGGGATTGGCAATGAAGTTAATGATGCTTTGTCTGATTTCTTTACTGGCAGAGCGAGAAAGGCTATTGTTGCTTTCATGAAGAAATACTTTAAGGATAGCAATGTTAAGCATCGTGTTAATACTACTCTTAACGCAAATGGTGCTAGAAACGATTATCTGTTCTCCAATGGAGATAATCAGAGACATAAATCTTCTAAGTTTTAAGATAAGGTGGTGAGTAAATGGCACAAAGCAATAACGGTGATATTTTTGACTTTCTGATTAACCCGGTATTTAGTACAGAGGGCGTGAAAGATAGCTCTGGTGGGCTTCAAGATGAAATTGAAAGAATCGCAGAGCGAATTTCAAATCAGATAAAAGATAAGATGGGAAAGGCATTCAGCTTTCCATCTGGATTTAAGAAAAATGATATTAGTGATGTTCTAAAGTTGGTAAACCAACTTGGTGGAGAACTTACAAGAACCGGAACAAATATCAGCGCAACATTCAAAGACGCAAAAGGCAACATTGTTAAAGTAACCGATAGCCTTGATACTGCAATCAATAAACTTGAAACAAAATATGCGAATATGGCTAATAACGGTATTGATGTTAGCCAAGTCACAGGAAGGCTTAACGAACTCAAAAACACAAGCGAAACATATACATTTTCAGACCAGATAAAAGAAAAAAACGAACTTGAAAGCAATATCATTCAGAATCTTGAAAAGCAATACCAGTACGAATTGAAAATCAAAGACGCTGTTAAAGATGGGGATACAGCCAAAGAGAACTATTATAACAGCTTAAAATCTATTCTTTCTACTGAAACATCTGGATACCAAAACCAGTTGAAAAATCTTACTGGTTCTGACACAACAGCAGAAATTCAGAAACAAGAAGCTGCTCTTCGTCAAAAGGCAGATGCTTATGATACGCTGGTAGCCGCTCAAAAAAAGCAAGAGACGCAAGATACAACAGAAAAGAAAAACATTCAAGATGCCACTACTCTTTTGAAGCAATATTATACCATTCGTTCCAATATGGACAAGATGAAAGCAAATGGTCAAGAGGGTGGAAACTACTGGTCTGAGCAAGAGCAAGAGCTTCAAAAGGTCATTAACAGTCTTACGACTTATGGAGTTACAGTTGACCAAACAACTGGAAAGCTTAAATTCGACCAACAGGCACAGCAGGCTCTTCAACTCGCTTCCAATATTGACAAGGTTAATAATACTGTTAATCAGGGTAATACTGGAATTGACCAGAGAAATGCAAAACTTGCAGACCAAGCTCCTATCACAGCAATTAAAAACTATGAACAGGAACTTAAAAAAGCAAGAGAACTTGAATCTAACAATAAACAGGGAACACAAGCATATCAACAGACACAACAGGCAATCGCAGCTCTTGAAACAGAGCTTGATAAATATGGCATTAAGGTAAACACTTCTGCTGATGGAACGCATACGCTTGAAGTCAAGCAGGGCGCAGCTACAACACAGACACAACAACTTACAGAAGCAATCAATAACTTTAATGTATCACAAGAAAATGCAAATACTCAAAATGATTCTTTTGGAAAGAGCATTGAAGAGAGCGTTGCAAACTTTATTAAATATCAAGTAGCTCTTGAAGCATTGAATAAACTTGTATCAGAATTTACATCTGCAATCAAAGATATGGATGACGCAATGACACAGGTTAGAATGGTTACTATGGGTAGCTATGAAGACACTGTGAAACTGAGTCAGCAATATGGTGAGCTTGCACAGAAGTTGGGAACAACTGTCACAACTGTTGCAGAAGGTGCAGATGCGTGGCTTGATTTGTCTGGGTCACGTTAAATCCTCTTAATTGACGGGGACACCCTTAGAGCATTAGCAACTAAACTATTGTAGTGATATAATAGCGTTTGAACTAATCACCCAAACGAAGTAAAATAGCTAATGATTGGGCAATCCGCAGCCAAGTTTCTTGTTAGATGGCAAGAAAAAGGTTCATCGACTAAATGTAAGAACAAGTGTTCTGAAATAGAGGACATATATTAAGTATGAAGATATAGTCAGAACTATATAGAAATATATAGAAAGTTTGATAGTTTATATCAAACCTTATAATATATAACGAATATTGTAAGTAACATATTGGAGACAAGGCTATAATGCAAAAGATGCTATGACGATGCTGGAAGCATCAACTACTCTTGCAACTGTCGGACAGATGGATGCAGCGGACGCAACAGACCAATTAACGGCTTGATTTTAGGTCGGGTATACGGTGACGTATACAAAAATTGATTCCTCTAATTGCTGGGAACTCCTAAAGCCAATTATACCTTTATGGTGACGAAAGTAGAAACAAATAATTGGATGGTTCATGGTGTAGATTCCTAAAAACCATAAACAATGGATAATCAGCAGCCAAGCCCTTTCTTGTTAGATTGGGAAGGTTCAACGACTAATTGTAGGGACAAGTGTTCCGAAATGGGGAACTCTTCGTAAGAAGATGAAGATATAGTCTATTCTCATGTGAAAGCATGAGCATCATATTATGATGGTAATGATGTAACGAATCATTACAAATACCTAAGATTACAAAATCTTACAATACTGAGGTAGAAGATACTATGGGTATTGTTGATAAACTGGTTTCTGTTGACTTGGCATACGCAGCATCAAGCTCTGAAATTTCAACTGCATTGCAGAAGGTTGCCTCTTCTGCTGGACAGGCTGGACTAGGTTTGGATAAGTTGATTGGACTTATCACAGTTTCAGAAGAAAAGACAAGACAGAGTGCAGAAGTCATTGGCTCTGCATGGCAGAGTATAGTTTCGAGAATTAGTAAAATACCCGCTAATGTTGACTTGGATGACCTTACTGATGAAACAGGCAAGGTAGTTGCAACAGTTAATGATGCAGATAAGGTTCTTACCAAGTATGGCATCGCTTTGGTAGGAACAGATGGAAAGATGCGAGACCTTGGCACAATTATGGATGAAATTGGTGCTAAGTGGTCACAAATGTCACAACTTGAGCAGAATCAGTTGGCTTATGTGATAGCCGGTTTGTTACAGTGCTGGCATAAAATGTGCTTAATTGACGGGAACATCCTTAGAGTATCAATTACTAAGCCAATATAGTAATATATTGGTGGCTGAACCAATCATTCAGGTATAGTAATAAAATTGATAATTGGACAATCCGCAGCCAAGACCCATCAATAGATGGCGTAAGGTTCAACGACTATCCTTTAGTATATATAATACATCAGGAGTAGGGCATAGTTCGCTACTATGTGGGAGAATGCCCCTTAAATCGAAATGGTACACCATATTGTGCAATATGAGAAGATATAGTCTATTCTTATATGAAAATATAAGTAATTTATCAATATTATTGATAAATATTCAAAGATGGCAACTTTGTGAAATAAATATCAAAACTAGACAACGCAATATTTTTATTGCTGCTATGGAGGACTACAACAAAGTCCTCGAAGCAACAGAGGTTTCCGAAACCGCTAGTGGTACTGCTACTGAGAAAATGACAATTTGGAATCAGAGTCTTACCGCTGCGCAAAATGACTTGACTGCCGCTATTCAGACATTCGCAATGGATAGCAATATCAGCGAAATAATGAAGCTTGGCATTCAAGGACTTACTAAAATCATCCAACTTTTAGACCTGTTATTGAATAAGATTCCATTGATTTCACCTTTGCTTAGAGCAGTAGGCTCTGCGTTCGTTGTCGCTTTTGGAAGTGCAGTCATAGCGAATATTGTTAAAACGGACAAAGCTCTTTCTGGAATTATAGGTATTTTGCCATCTGTGATTTCTGGTATAACCGGAGCAACAACAGCAACAGGTGCTTTCAGTGCTGTTGTTTCGGCTCTTGGTGGCCCTCTTGGTATCATTTTAGGACTGCTTGGTGGCATTATAGCGGCAGCTCCGCTTGTCATTTCTGCATGGAATACTATGTTCCCAAGTCAGGAAAAGAAACTGCAAAATGCTTCTGAGGCTCTTGAGACTGCAAACTCAGACCTGAAAAATACAGAAGACCAAATTCAAGAGATAAATAACAAAATTGATGAAATCAATTCACAGGACACGCTTTCTATTACAGACCAAGAGGAACTCGACAGACTTAAAGAAGAGCGTGATTTACTCAAAGAAATCAAAGATGCAAAAGAAGAAAATCAGAAAAAAGCCCAAGATGAATATAATACAGAACTGACCAACTCAATGAACGGTAAGTATTCAGAACAGGAAACTTCTTCATCTGGATATAATATTACATCACTGCAAAACACAGATGATTCTACCATTGGTCAGCTTCGTGCAAATATTGAATATCTTACAGAGGCACAGAAAAATCTAAACAAAGAAGATGAAGACTACGCCGAAAACCTTGAAACAAATATTACACTATTAAAACAAAACAAGGATGCCCTTCGGTCAAAAGCGACAGAACTTCTTAACGACATGAATACCATGCAAAAAGCTGGTCTGGAAAATACAGAAACGTATAAAAACCTACAAGAACTGTACACAGAATTACAGTTAAGCCTTGACCCATCAAAGTGGACAAAGCTCACGCTGAAAGATATGATTGATACTGATGGAGTATCTGACAAAATTAAAAACTCTATTCAATCTGGTAGCGAGGCCGGTAGACAATACGCAATCAATTACGCGAGAGAAACAGCAAAGAAAATAATGAGTGATGACACTCTTAAAAATAACTTTGCACAAGCCCTTAATATTGACCCATCAAAACTCAACACATCTACTGTAACGAGAGAGATTTATGCACAGTTCCAAAATATGTTCTCTAGCATTCAAGAAGATGCAAACGAGACAGCCGTAAGCGCACCGGACGCGATTGTAAGTGCAGAAGAGAATATCTATAACAAAACAAATGTTCTTGCAGAAGCATACAAGGATATGAACAAGCAAGGATACATTACAGATACACACTTGAAAAACTTGCTCAAAGTTTATCCAGAACTTTCTAGCGCAATGGAAGTTAATAATGGTAAAATGACCATTAGTGCAAAGAAACTGAAAGAACTTGCACAAGAGCAGTATAATACAGAAGTTGCAACATTAAGAGCAGCAGAAAATGAGGCGAAAGCCGTTCTAAAATCTGCATTGGAACAAATTGAAGCATACGGTGGAATTGCTGGCGCACTTGCAGAACTCCAAAATATGCGTATGCAAGATAGCGTCCATTTCGATTCAACAGAAGAGCAGGACTTCAATGATGAATTTAACTCATTGTCTGCAAAGGTAGACAAGGCACAACAGGCACAACAGGCTATCACGGACATTGAAAAGGAGATTCAAAAGCTATTAACAAATAGCGCAAACTGGAATCCGCAATCTTCCGGTTCTTCTGGTAGTGGCGGTTCTAAAAAGACACCGCAAGAGAAAGCTCTCGAAGCCGCTAAAGATGCTTACAATCTCGACAAGACAGCTCTTGACACCAAGAAAGACGAACTTGAGGTTGTTAAGTCTAATCTCGAAGTAACAAAAGAAATTTACGAAACAGAAAAAGACCGTCTTGAAAACGATAAGGACATTGTTGAGCAGCATAAGAAACTTCTTGAGCAAGAACTTGATGAAGTCAAGGATGCTCAAGATGCAATGGCTGACCTCATTGACCTTACAGAAAAGAAACTCAAACAACAATATGAAAATGAAAAGACCAGACTTAATTCAATCAAAGATTATATTGGAGAAATACAAGATGCTGTCGATGGAGTAAAGGATAACTACGAGGACGTTCTTGATAAGACAAAAGAAAAACTGAAACTCGACAAAAAAGCAGAAGAGAATCAGAAGAAGATTACAGATAAGGCAAAAGAAATCGCTGATATTCAGAGACAACTTGCCGAACTGGAATTTGATGATTCTGCTTCTGCTCAGACTCAGAAAGCGGAGTTACTTTCTAAGCTGAATGATGCGCAAGACGACCTCGAAGAAGAACAAAAGAGTCAAGCATACGACCAAGCTGAACAAGCTGTCGATGATGCAAAAGAGAAGCTTAACACTATCTTTGACCAAATTGATGCTGCTATTGATGGTGTTGAGAATGTTATTGATAAATATATTAACTATGTTTCTGATGTTTTGATGGAAGATGGCAACCTTGCCACACAAGCATTACAGCAAGTCAATGATATGGTTAGTGGTGCAAATCCGAAACTGTTGCAAGAGTTGTATGACTTTAACAACAAGTATGGAGACCATCTTGAATCTACTGTTACCAAGGCATTCACAGACTCTTTGGATGCTGTTCAGAAATATGCAGGAGAAACAGACGGAACATTTACTGGCACATATCAGTATCTTGGAAACAAGAACAACGATTTGAACGCAAGTATCAAGGTTGATGAAAGTGTTATCCAGAGCATAGAAACCGATATTTACAATACAGAACAAAAGATAAACGATGTTGAGGCAAGTATCGCTGGTGTTGAAGCGAAGATTTCTAATGTAGAACTTGAACTCAAAGAGCTTGAAATTAGTTACAAGAAACAACAGCTTGATATTCAGGGCAAGTCCTATGAGGGTGACCCAGACTTGGAGAAACTAATCACAGAGGCAGACCAACTGAAACAAGCAGCCAACGAGAACACCAAAGCGACAACTGACAGCACAAAGAAAACAGCAGAGGAAATTATTGCAGAAAGAGCAAACACAACTGCAACAACTGCAAACACAGGAGCAACTTCAACCAATACGCAAAGTGAAAATGCCGGTACTCAATCTGAGACGGCAAACACAACTGCTCTTGGTGAGAATACAACCGCTGTCGGACAAAATACGGTAGCGCAAGCTGGTAGTGGCTCTGGCTCTGGTTCTTTGGGTAGCTTTGGCTCTTTTGTTGACCTCAGTACAGGGAAAATTAACTGGAAAAACATAGGCACTTCTATGCTTAACTTTGGTTTACAATCTATTCAGTCTCCTACATTCTGGTCTGGTGCTATTGACCTTATCTCTAGCCTGTTGTCTGGTACTTTGTTCTCTGCCCATGAAGGAACAAACTATGTATCTAAGGCAAACTCTTGGTTAGATGATATGCTCGGTCTGGGAGAGAATGAAACTGCTCGTGTCCTTGAAGTCGGAGAGCAAGTTATTCCAAAGGGAGAAGAAGTCAATCTTACTCAATTCGATGCGCCGTTTAACCGTGACTTTGTAACTGGTCATCCGACCATTTCTAATAGCGGAAACTCCGGTGATGTCAATATTGACATGGGCGATATTACAGCAAATGGAATTGATATTAACGACCTCGAATCCTTCCTGAATAGAAAGAAATCTGAAATTGCTGACTATGTTTATTCTTCCATCAATAAACAGGTTAAAATCGCGGGACATAGAAACGTAAGAGGAAAATGGTAAAATAATAGAAAGGTTGAACGACATGAATATGTTGGTGTATAAGTTACTGAACAAACATTTGTTCGGTGGTAGGAATAAAAATTTTCTTGTTAAAGCTTCTAACAAGCTCATTCTTGTTAGATTGGTAAATATATAATATAGGTGGTGAATTAAACTATGAGTATGGGAACTCCTTTCGTATTTAATGGAATTGCATCTGAGCACTATGGCGTGTCTCTTGCATTTATCGAAAATGACGGAACAAAAGCAAATTCAGGTGGTGGTAGAACTTTTACTACTATGAAAGCCCCTCGTTCTGCAAGAAATTCTATCATTAACGTCAATCAAGACCAGCCGTTGTCTTTTGACGTAGAAATCGTATTTGACACGCCAGCAGACCTCCACAGACTTACAGCAGTTAAAACATGGCTTGGTTCACCGCTTAAATTCTCAAAGCTTTATATCTGCGCAGAGCAGTTTGACGATTATTATTATAATTGCTACTTCACTCTTGGAACAGATTACATTTATGCGGATGGCTATGATGCCATTTCTGCAACGATAACTTGTGATGCACCTTGGGCGTGGGAAGAAGAGAAAACTGTGGCTCTTCCTGTTGGAACATTCATTGCTCCAAAACTGTATAAATTTGAAAATATCTCAGAGGACGCAGAGCCAATGAAACCAATAATCTCTTTCAGAGTTACACAAGATGGAGAATTAAATGTTCGGAATCCATCGCTTGTGATTCGTAATATTCAGAGAGATTCTTCTGGCTCTATTACTTATGATAGAACGACTATCTTTGCTTCTGATGATTTGAACCAGACATTACAATCTCCATCAGACGCAACAAAGACCATTTCTTTTACTGTTACTGGTTCAACACAGTATAAGCAAAATGAAGTCATCACACTTGACAACGAGACTGCAATCTTGCACAGCTCTATTGACGAACCATATAGAGCTGGTAATTTTAATAAAATATTTTTGAAAATTCCACAAGGGAGAAATGAATTGTATATTTATAGTTCCTTTGTTGATTCTATTAAGATGACATATTCTAATGCTAAGAGACTTGGAGGTGGTTGGTATTAAACAGTATTTTGATGTAAATAGTCTTTACGAACAGCCTGTTATGGAGCTGTGCAATCCTAATAAAAAGCAGCTTACAATTTACAGTGAAGTTCAAGACCTGAAACTTACTCTTAGATTCGCAAGTGTATCTGAAATGACCTTCACTATTTACAAAGATGAAAAACGTGGAGATATGCAATTCGAGCTTACCAGAAAGCAAAGATTGATTCACGTTGAAGGTATTGGTTACTTCGTTATTGTGAATGTGAATGAAAATCATGATTCTGGAACTCCTTACAAGGAAGTAACAGCATACTCTGCTGAATTTCTGCTTAACTACAAACCACTGAATGTTTCGTTTACATCTGTTCTTGCCACAACCACATATTCAAGGAGCTACAAATTCTATGACTTTGAATATCCAGAAGATACACTTATGTACAAGTTGTTCAATGGATTCTACGATTGGAAATTTGATGATAGCAACCTGAAAGCAGATGCAGATAATGGAGATACTGAACTTATTGGCAAATATCGTACATTTAGCGATACTGGTGATGGTTTGTATGGATTCTTACAAAACTATGTATCAGCATCATTTGAATGTGTATTTATTTATGACATTGAAAATTTCACTGTGTCTGCGTATAAATTGACAGATGTTTTGAATTATACAGATGTTATTCTTACATTTGATAATCTTATGCAGTCTGCACAGATTGAAGAGCTTCCAGACGATATTTGCACTGTTCTTGCTGTTTCTGGTGCAAATAGTCTTAGTCTTGCTTCTGTCAACCCAACAGGTACAAATAATATCTATAAGTTCGATTATTACTTGACTGATGAATGGTTAGGTAAGGATGTTCACGCACAAGATAAAGAGGGTAATATTCGCAAGTGTAAGAAGAATGGAGATATTATCCATTACGATACTGGCGTAAATTATGCAACTGGTGAGCCAATTCTTTTCGCTGACTATGTTAAAGCATGGGAAAGCGACCTAAAAGAAGCAATCATGCACGCAAACGAAGAAGGTTCTTATGCTTGGCTTGTCAGCAGATATGCAAGACTTTACGGAGACGCTTGCATTGTTGACGCTTTGATTCAAGGTCAGCAAGCAACTTATGAACAGCTTGTTGATGCTGTTACTACGTTTGAGGAAGAGGAAGAGAAAAAGGCTAAGAAAGTTAAGACTAAAGCATGGATTGGTCTTGGTCTTGGATTGCTTTTCGTTGCCGCTGCTGTTACTTGCGTATTCTTCCCAGAAGTTATTCCAGCTATTGCAACCGGATTAACGAGTGTCGCAACTTCTGTCGGACTTGGCGTTACCGTTACAGAAGGTATGGTTGCTGGTGCAATGGGCGCAATGGGCATCGCTGGCGTTCAATCAATCGGTACTAACCTGTCTACCCTCGTTGCAACTTCTACTGCTATCAAGTGTTCAAAACAGGAACTTATTGATATGCGTGACAACGCTGCAAAGAATGTCGAAACCCTTAAAAACGGTGGAGACTATATTACAAACATTTCTGTTGAAACTGCAACAAAAGCAATGTTTGGTATTAGCGGTACAACATACAAAAACACACTCAAAAAGATTAGCTGGATTTCAAACACCTACAAAGACGGCAACGAAAGCAATATTTATCAGTTGAAGCCAACCGATACTGGCAAGGACGAAGGCTCTGATAGACCTTATTATTGTGCTTCAACATATCAAAAGAAGATGGAGTATATTCGTAACAAATATACAGCTATTGTTGAAGCGTTCAAGTATACAAACTACTTCTCACCGTATGAACAAGAGATTCTTGAGCCATTTATCGTAACAAGCGAATATTCTGACGAAGGATTTAGCCGTACTGATGATATTGATATTGAAGACAACGCCAATCTAACAAAATCAATCATGACCACACAAGGCATCATGACTGTTCAAGAATTTAAGTATCATGAAAATGGATGGTATACATACTTTATTAGTAAGTATGGCAAGAACATGGCAGATGACCCTATTACATTCAATCGTGAAAAGTTTATCTCTTTTGTTGGATTGAAGGAAAATCAAGATGGTAAATATCTTCTTGAATACAATGGCTCTTCTTGGAATATGGAAGGTGACAAAGTTCAAAAGAATATTAACCTTAGTGAAAACATCGGTCTGAAAGATAATACGAGTCTTGCTTCTTATCACTTTGATAAAGGCGACACCTATCTTGTTAAAATCTTTAACAAAAAGATTGAACTTGTTAATAGCATTCAGATTGCCATTCAGCTTGCAGAACAGGCATATTCTGTTCTTGATAAATGTTGCGAACCATCATTTTCTTTCTCGTTAAATACAGGGAACTATCTGTTCCAAGAGAAGTTTAAGTCTTGGCATGGCACTCCTAGTCTTGGTGCTGTTGCAACAGTTGTTCTTAATGATGCAATGATTTTGCAACCGTACATTCAAGAAATTGCTATTGATTACAACAATTCGGATACACTTGACTTGACCTTCGGTAATAAGTTCAAAATTGGAACTGCTGAATTTACGCTCGGAGACCTTATTGCAAATAACACTTCTGTTGTTGATAGAACACAAAGAAGTCTTGTCGGCACTACTAATTACGGTGGTTATGGAAATGGTGCTTATGGTATTGGTGGTACTAGAACTGGTTCTAATGGTTCTGGTGGTACTGCTGGTTCTGGCTCCACTTCTATTTGGGCTACATCAGAAGTTCAAAAGAAAGCAGACGAAAATGCCGCAATTAGTAAAAAAGCGCAAGAAACTATTGACAAAGTTAATAATGACCTGTCTGTTGTCAAAGACGGATTTAATCAATTCAAACAGCAAACAAATGATACTCTCGGAAAATACGAGGACGATGCCAATGCGATGCTTGTTCAAATTGGCAGTTTGAACAAAGAAGTTACTACAATTAAAGCAGATTATTCTACTAAGACCGAAACTGCGTCCGTTGAACAAAGACTTACAAAGACTATTGATAGCGTTTCTAATGATATTACAGGTAAGTACACAAAGCTGAATAACGACTTAACCTCATACCAAGAAGAAACAAGGTCTTCTATTAGACAAACAAGAACAGACCTTTCTTCTGAAATTAGTAAGACGCAGAAAGAAATAACCGACAACTATATTACCGCAAAAGATACTCGTACACTTATACAACAAACAAATGATTCTATTATGTTAAGCGTCAGTCAGAAATATTACGGTAAAAATCAAACAGATAATAGTGCTATTATTTCACTTGTCGGTTCTGGACTTAAAGTTGATGGTACAAGTATTACACAATACGTCAAAAGCACAAATACAGCAGTCGAGCAAGTCAAGAGAGATAAAAAGGATACAGTTTATCATAGTTGCTATGGTTCGTCTGGTGTTAATGGATACTTACACTTTGCTCAAATTAAAATCAATTCCACTTACCAAAATAGACCGATTACCTTTGAATTGTCGAATCGGTCACAGCAATGTACATGGTTTAGTATAACCTTTAAGAATGCAAATAGCATAGACCCAGAAATTCAATCTTTTGTGTTTGACGGAACAATCCAAATTTACACAAAAAGAGTTGCATCTGGCACTTGGAAATTATTTGCACGAAAGAGCGAAGGCTATGACGAATTTTACATCAATGAATACAACAACAATAACGCAAATACTTCTATAACTTGGCTTAACGAACTTACTTCAACAATGCCAACTGGTGCAGTGAGTGCGACACAGGTATATGGTCGTGTTCTTGAGAAGACGGCTTATGACTCTGTAAGCGCAGAAGCAAAGCTCGGCTCTGATAGCTGGTATGCGCTTGTCAATAGTACAACTGGCAATCCACAAAATAGCAAAATTGACTTCTCGAATCTTCACATCGGAAAAGACAAAAATAGTATGACGCTTGGAACTGCTGCTCAAAATATAAATACACACGCAACTAAAATTACCAGCATGGAGCAAACTCTTGATGGATTCAAATGGAGTGTTCAAGCGGCATCATCTAACAACGCATGGCCTGACCCATACTTTATTGGAATTGCTTCAAAGCAGTCAATGTGGAGTGGACACGTTGAATATAAAGGATGGAACACAAACCCATATCAAACATTTATGTATATGTGGGGGAGAGACCATCTTGCCTCTGGCTATCCAATTCCTGTAACCGCAGGAAACACATATAGAATAAAGTGTAACTGGATAAGAGGAAGCGGTTCGTTAAGCCTTCGTGCTGGTTTGTGGGGTGGAAAGCAATCCTCAAACGGAAGTATTGATTGGGGTAACGGCTACAATCTTGGATACCACGAACTAATTGCACAAGATGCGATTGGCAGTTGGAGTACAGGATATACGGAAGTTACTGTTCCGAGCCAGTTCAACACGGCCTGTTTGTTCTTCCAAATCGAACAAGGAGCAGATGATATAGGAACAACATTTTATGTCACAAATGTAACAGTTACGGATACAACACAAAGTCAATTTGTGCAACAGCACATGACGTTCGATTCAAGCGGTCTTCGTGTTTACGGTAATGACACGAATAAATGCGTTCTTATAAATGACGCTGGCGTAAGGATTCAACGTGACAGTGCTAATAGAGTTGAGGTAAACTCTGGCTCTATCAACCTTGTTGTTGGTAATAAAAACAGTATTTCATTGCACACCAACAATATAAGTTTGTATGGTGGTAGAAATAATTTATATGATTCTGATGGAGTTCTAGCTGGATTTATTGGCGTTGGAAATGCCAACTGGCCTACCGCAAGTGGATATGGTAATATCACACACGGTATTGCACTTGCGTCATCAGACAGAAGTGATAGTGGAGTTTTCTTGATGGACGGCAAAAACAAAAGTATTGTTGTTGCTCACGCAAACAGCGACAATTCTACTGTATTATACAATATAAACTCTATACTCACAAAGTCTGGATATTATGGTGCTAAATATATTTTGCGTTATTTGACATACGATACACCGGGATTCGGAGATATACCAGAGCACTATGCGTACTATTTCGCTGGAATCCTAGTCGGTGTATCAAATAGCGTTCCAAGCGGGTATCCAGTCCTTATGACATCCGGTGGCGTTGCGTCTGTATGGAGTTATAACAGTGGCGGTAAAATAATATAATTACCATTGCCATAAAAGCTCTGGCCATCGCTTATCCAATGAAATACTGTTAAGTTACGACCAGTCATAAACGAAGGTGTTAAACGAGGATTTGATAAGTGGTGTAAATCCTGTCGGTTCGCTGCTTTCATTTCTAGCATGAACCAAAACACCGCGCTTAAACCAAAGCCAATAATGACTGTTGTTTGCTCTGATTTTACATACAACGCTAATTCCTCTTGTTCCATCGTACAAACCAATACGTTCAATTCTATCCAGTCTTAAATAACCGGGTCTTGTTTTGTAGTATATAAATGGGTTTGCATCATGTCCATCAACGGCAAATCCACCAGCATCACCACCCGGAACATCTATAACAATACCATTTGAAAAACTACTGTATCCAGCTTTGTCATTATTGTCGTTTTGAGAGCTGGCACTAGCACCAATTTTGATTTCTCCGCAAGAAGACCTGTTTATGTTGTAGAATTTTAGACTACCACCAAACAGTCTAATAGAACTACCAAACAGATGCAATCCATTGAAATTATCGTATGGGTCTGTGCCAGATATAATACTGTTTTTATTACCAAATTTATATAAACCAATAAATTACTTGACAGTACATACAGTGTTCTAGTTTGCAATTCAAGTAAAATCTTCTGGCTACTCCAAATTAAACATCTAAGCATATATAATTTATATCAAATCGTTAGGGAAATGCGTAGCTAACATTTAATCTAACAAGAAATTATATATGTTTGTTTAGTTATGTTTAGTCGGAATTTAATATAGCGTTCAAAACTATATGCTTTTGAATATAGAATATATGTAGGAATTGGGATACCGAAACTTGCAAGTTGTCCGAAGTACGTTTTATATTCATCCGTTATTCCTTATTTGTTTTATTCACTTATTTATTATTAGATTGGAGAAATAATTATGGAAATGAACTATGCTTCTAACGGTAAAGCAAACGCTGCTCTTACTACTGGTATCATCGGTACTGCTCTTGGTGCTATTAACACTCTCGGTGCTAATGGTGGCCTCAATGGTGTTCTTGGCGGTCTTGTTGGCAACCCTGCTGGTGCGGCTTCTGTCGCTACTACCGCTGGTATTACCGACAACGCTCTCGGTATGCTTGCTGGTGCTGCTATCGCACAGGCTATTCCTCGCAACAACTGTGCTTGCATCAACGAAGACCATACTGTGAATCGTTACGAAATGAACACTCAGTTTGGCTACAATGCAACCATTCAGCAGAAAGACCTCGAACTGGCTCGTAAGGATAGCGAACTCGCTCTCGCTCATGCGAAGGAAAATACTCGTCAGGAAATCATTGGCGTGTATGAACAGGTCAAGAAAGAGATGAGTGAACAGAACGCTCAGAACATGGCTCAGTTTGCAGCCATCAATCAGCAGCTTGGCGCACAGGCTGTCCAGAATCAGGCAAACAAAGACAGCTTCCAGATTATTCAGGAGCGCATGGATAATCGTTACACCGAGCTGAAAGGTGACATTACTCGTGAGCAGGAGACTCGTAAGGCCAACGATAATCTGCTTGTGACTTATGTTAATTCTACCTTCTACCCGAATCAGATTGCATCTCTGACCGTGGACACCACTAAGGCTGCTACCTCGGCTCATACTTACAATCCGCTTCCGGCTTGCACTTGCAACTGCTGATTAACTAACCGTTGCCTAACGTAAAATAGGTCGTTGGTAGGCGTAGCTTAAAATGGTATCGCAATTAAATCAAAATGCGAGTAGGGCATGAGCCAATGTATTTTTGTTAGATTCATTCGCCACTGCGAATAGTCTTATTTGTTAGATTAGGAGGAATATTATGGCAAGTATTGATAGTATTACAAAGGGAATCGCTTGTTTTGCAGATAGAGAAATCATTGACAATCTTCCCGATGCTGGCTCTAAGTTTGCAGTTGGAGCAATTATTACACTTGCTCTCAAACGTGCAGAAAATATTGTTTCGTCATATAAGGATAACAAGATTGTAAAAGCCCTTGGTATCATTGACGAAAATAACAACATTGATATTGATGTTGTTATGGAATGCTTAAAGGAACGTATGCCAAAATCGGGTGTTGAAATCAAGAATATTCCGATTCTGCATGAGATTCGTTTTACGAGTTCAGACTTGGATTCGCTTTATAAAGATATTCAAAAATATATGTAAGGAGTAATGTTTTATGGCAACTACAACTACCTCTCTTCTTGGACTTGATGACCTTTATAATAAATTCATTGAAGAAGTAAATGATACTGAAAACTATGTAAAAATGTCAAACGAAGCGAAAATGACTCTCGGAGAATATTATTATGTTGGATTCTGGAAAATTGCAGAAGATGAACATACACACGCAGAATTTTTGTATAATCTGCTCAAGAAGAAAAACTATGCAATAACTGACGATGATGAAAAGCATTATCATGAAGTAATGTCCATGTTTCGATAATGCACAAAATAAAATAAATATCACTGATATATTAGATTCATTAAAAGGACAAATGGATTTAATGCAACAATATTCAGGATATATTAAAACTATCCTTAAACTATTTGGAGTAATCTAACATATAAAATGGGGTGATATAATGGCAACTCCAACAGATTATTTAACAATAATTCCTAAGATGGAATTTATTCAGGGCGATACCGTTGTTATTCCATTCTCTTTTGTAGATAAGAATGAGGGAACTATCATCCCATCATCTGCAACATGGCGTTTAGGAGATTATAGCGATTCTACTGCAAATGTTCTTGAAGTCCTTAGTACAAAGGCAACAAACAAAGGCAGTATTTCGTCTATTGACGGCGACTCAGGTAGGGTATATGTAACACTTACTTCTACCGAAACAGAAAGTATTCCAGAAGGAAAATACACACAACAACTTGCAATCATTTATAGTAACATCCAATATATTAGATGCTATGGAGAGGTTACTGTTAGAAAGAGAGTGAAACAGGGATGATTAGTTCAAAATTTGGCGAAAAGCTCATAAGAGAAATCTTCACAACTCGTTCTTGGTATATTGGTTTAAGTACAGAAACAATTCCGAGTAACGGAACTGTGAAAGAGCCATCAAAAAGTATTGGTTACGAACGCATTATGATTCCAGCCGATACCTCTGCATTCTCTGTCAC
>ERZ1034865.498-NODE-498-length-24075-cov-16.406203_pt1 | contig 24075 bp, 12 predicted proteins | sample MGYA00520632_ERZ1034865 | MGnify/ENA primary metagenome ERZ1034865 (study PRJEB33766, sample SAMN09781738) | gut metagenome | biome: gut microbiome | host: Homo sapiens | place: Madagascar | study: EMG produced TPA metagenomics assembly of the PRJNA485056 data...
CCCCCCCTTCTGGATTTCGGTTTTCCGATTTTCCCCACCCCCCTAAATTTTCGGGAAGTGTTAATGAAGTTAAATATAAAGATTATGAATAGATTTCAGAGTTTTATAAAGCGAATTGGTGGCGATGACAAAGTATTGCACTTTGAGACTTGCTGCCTGATCACGATGGTTGTAGCCCTTTTTAATATGAACGTGCTTGGTCTTGGTATTGCAGCTTCGGCAGTATCAGCCGGTATGATTTCGATTATTGCCGGCATATTAAAGGAGTCATACGACTATAACACATACGGCTTGTTTGACCGCAAGGATATTATAGCAGATGCGTTAGGCGCTTATGCTGGTTTTTTAATCATTATTTTTATTGGATAGATTATGACATTAAAAGAAGCAAAGAAGATATTGGAGAAGGAAGGTTTCTACGTTGAAAAAGCTACTAGACCTTGTGCTATTAGCGAATCGTTTATCGAATACGAAGATCCTACTATATGTGAAGCCATGCAGGTTGTTGGTTCTGCCGGTTATTTTGTCGGTATGGAAATGAGCTGCTTTAATGAGCGCAAGGCTCGCTTGAAGAAAGAGCTTGAAGAGCATGCTAACGCACCTGTCTCTGGTAAAGAACAGCCAAAGGAAAAGAAAGGTATCATTTACCCTTCAACCTCCCCAAAAGCTGATTTTTACTACAAACATGTTCTTAATGAAGGCAACCCTGCTCTTAAAGAAGCAGCCTCCCAGTTCAACGATGCCTTGTTGGATGAGCAGGCGAAGAAGATTGAAGAGCTTACCGAGGAGAACGAGGATTGGAAGTCATGGCATGAAATGCAAAACAGACAAATAGCCCTAAGTAATATTGCCTTCAGGAATGAAAAGAATCGTCTCGGCAAGGAGATTTCCCGACTCAACAAGATTATCCACAAGAAGAACGAGGAACTTAGCCTTACAAAGATTCGTGAGAAGAATCTTGCCGAGTTAGGTCTGAAATATGTTGGGGAGAATGAGAAGTTGAAGAAGAAGCTTGCAGACAAGGTTGTTGACAAGATTGATGCTCAGGCTTTGAAGAGTGCCGAGAGTGCTCTCGCTTACAAAGAGAAGCAACTTGCAGAGAAGGACGAGGTAATTGCCGACTTGGGCAATGAACTTGCGGCTACCAAGAAGGAGTTAGAGGAGAAGACCAAGCTGGTTGAAGTGGTTCGCAAAGGCTCTAAGGAGTATTGCGAATATGGTATTGCTGCTGAGAAGATGATCCAGAAGATGGCAAAGGTTATAGTTAGTGATAAACCAGTATCATTAAAAGACTTCAAAGAATATCGCCGCTTAGCGAATGGCTACAGTTTCAACCCTCAGCTGTTTGATTTTAGCGAGGAAGAGAAGAAGAAACTTTCTCTTATCAGAGACGATTCAGTTGGCGCAGTAACGAACCAGAAAAATTGTTCTCCTTTCAAAGATACTCATCCTACAGAGGATAGCCCTGAGGAGGTTGAGTTGGATGAAATTCTGGAGTTGTTCGTAAGGCTCTAGAGGAAGGTCACACGGTTACTATAGATTATAAAGATTAGCGTATGGCAGTAAACAATAATCAGAATACGCAGCAGCCTAGGAAGAAACCGGTAACTATCGGCGGCTATCCTGAGGCTGTGCATGACCTGATGAGGGCGAAATATCCCGATTACGATCAGGTAATGAATGGAGGCAACGGAGGAGCCGCGGGAGTTAATGGCGGTGCTGGCGTTAACTTCTTCGGAAATGGGGGCGGTGCTACCGGTAAGTTTGAGGCTCAGCCTGTTCAGACTGGCGCAGCACCTATTACAGACTTCACCCAGATGCCTAAGCAGGAAGAGTTTGTTCCGCAGGGAAGTGGTAATGCAAACCCTGCCTTGGGACCAGTACAGACCCCTTATATGGGCGATGCAGCAGAGAATACTCCTCAGCCTCAGAGTAACTTTGAGGGAATGCCGCAGCCTTCTACTGGTTGGAATGCTGACGGAACACCTCGCTATGATACGCTTTCTACTGCTCTGAGCGGCTTTCAGATGCCGCAGGAGCAGCAGGTTCCAGAGTTTGAGGCTGACCCTAAACAGAGGGATGGCGGCTTTTTCAGTTGGCTCGGCAAGATTATGCCGAAGAGCAGGCCGGGAATGCGTGAGGGTGAGACTCCTGAGGAGTATGACCGCCGAATCACTACCAACCGTGAGAATATCGCTGCCTTTGCCGATGCCATCCGTCACATGGGAAACATCATCAATACTTCGAAGGGTGCGCCTCTGCAGGTGTTCAATGACCATACAACCATGATGGAAGAAGCTTACCAGAAGCGCAAGGCTCAGAGACAGAAACAGGCTGCCATTGATGCGGATGCGGCCTATAAGCAGGCAAATCTCGACCTTAAGAGTGCGGCTGCACAGGCAGACAAGGTTTATAAGGAGTATCTTATGGGCCTTCGTGGTGAAGGTAATCAGCTTGCCAAGGATAAGTTTGAGTACCGAAAGGATAAGGATGCGGCAGCTGACCAGTATAAGAAGGATAAAGATAAGCGTGACTTCGAGTATAAGAAGGGGCGTGACAAGGTGAAGGATGAGCAGGCTAGGCAGCGTCTGGCTATTCAGCAGTACAACGCAACCCATAAGGGGCGTGGCGGCGGTGGAAGGTCAGGCAGGAGCGGTAGCGGCTCGGGTGCCAAGTACTGGTTTGAGGATAAGAACGGAAAGATGCGCTATCAGCCTAACAAGACCATGTGGGAACAGGAGTACTACCGTGAATACGGCAAGCTTCCGCAGGGCGAGACTTCTACTTCTACCAGTACAAAGACCATCAATCCGAAGACTGGCGCAGAGGTAACGACCACCACAAGAAGAAAGGGTGCATCTGTTACCAGTCAGGCGGCAGCTTCGCAGAATGCGGCTAGGAATGCGAGAAACAGACCGAAGTCTACAGGTAAGTCGAAGAATGGCTATAAGAATACAAAGAAACTTGGATTATAAACATTAATATATAATATATGGCTGGAGATAAATTTGACCAACTTTATAACGCCTTGAAAGCCGATGGCGCAGTATCGGGAACTAGAGAACATTTCAGACAGTTCGTGTATGCGCCCGGCAAGCAGGGCTATCATAACAGAAAGCAGCTCTATGATGCGCTTTACGCCGATGGTGCTGTTTCCAGTAAATCGTATGAGGAGTTTGCGCAGCGACTCGGACTTCATGCAGTAAATCCGAAGCCTCAGCAGCAGAAGCCGGTTCAGCCTGTCAAGAAGCTGACGATGAAGCAGAGAGCGCAGGAAGTGGCAGCTCAGTATCGGAAGCCAAGGCAGCAGCCTAGAACGGCTACTACTTCTGGTACAGACTACATGCAGAACTGGCGGTTGATGCACATGCGCAACGACCAGATGAACCCGATGCAGCAGGCTCAGGCTAGTAATGCGCGCGAACGCATGCAAAGAGCACAAGAGCAGTCTGCACGTCAGGAACAGCAGAGAGCTACCCCTATCAGCAGAAGCAGAATAACTCCTACTGCCAAGAACTTCAACGAGACGATGCAGCAGCTTTCTACTCCTGAGGCTAAACAGGCTAGAGCCAAGCAGCAGAGAGAGGACGATGCAAGAGCATTCGCTCAGTATGAGGTGGAGGGTAATAATTTTACCAATAATGACGGCAAATATGGCACCATTGCGCCTGAGATTGATTCTCTTGTTGCCACTTCTATGAAGGAGGCTGATGATTTGTCTTGGTCTCAGTATCAGCAGGCTTTGAAGAAAGCTGGTAATGATGCCTATCTGAGAAACAAGGCGTGGAATGATTTGCAGGACAACAGGATCAAGAACCGCCAGAATGTACTTGCCGACACCCTCAGTTCCAAGTTGCAGGAAATATACTCTCAGAAGGGATTGCAGGAGCACATCATGCAGAGTGCCGACAAGCTGAACATGGGCGTGGAGGAGTATGTTGACAAGTATGTTACTCCTCATATGATGCAGCGTGCCCAGAATATACTGGGTGTTAAGAATATTGAGGAGATTCTGCCTCAGAGTGCCACGGAATATGTGGTGAGAAAACTCAGCGATTCCATCTTGGGAACCTTGTCTGCCGGGCAGGATAAGTCGAAAGAGCAGATTGCCAGAGAGCAGGAGGCGATCGCTATTGCAGATGGTCTGGAGGAAATGCCTACCGTTAATGGCTACAAGGCTAACGAAGGTTACAAGTCTGGCATGGGCGCACGTTTCGTTTCTACGGCGGCTAACATGGCGATGGACTCCCCTATTCTCGGAATGACAGGCAGCGCATCCAATTTGACCGTGGATTTGGGTAAGCAGGTCCTGATGAAAGGTCTCGCCAAGGCTGGAGTTGTGAAGATGGGAGCCAAGCTTACCGCACAGCAGTTGGCATTCAAGGCTGCAAACATGACGATGGCACAGAAGATTGCTTCTGGCTTGGTGGAGGGAACGGCGAAGAGTGCGCTCAATCTGGGCGGTTACTCCAGTATTACCGCAGCCCTAGGACAGGCATCCACCGGCGATGATACTTCATTGTCGGCATTGGGTCAGGCGGCATTGGGTGGATTCGAGCATGGTGCTACCACTGGTGCGATGTTCGGAGTATCGGGTGCTATCATGGCTCCTTGGGTGTCAAAGTTCGGTATCACTGGCTTGGAGAAGAGCACAGGCGAGAAATGGCTGCATGGCACACAGAAGCTTGGTGCTACCGCCGCAGGTCTCGGCGTTGAGGCTGGAACCATGATGGTTGCCGACAACGTGACTGGCGATAAGGACATTTCCTTTGGCACATGGCTTGAAGACGTGGTGATGGTGGGCGCATTTAAGGCTGGAGAGCCTAAGAATTACGCTCATATCGGAAATGCGTTGTATAATCTTACCCATAATAGCGGTGGTAATTTCGTGATTGGAAAGAATGCCAACGGCTCCCCTATTGCCGTGGATATTCGTCTGACTCCCGACGAGAAGAATGAATTGATTTCTTCTGCATCGGGCAAGAATCTGATGGATGCTTTCGTGAAGGTGGACCGCGCATCGAAGACAGCCCCAAGAGACCCGAAGTATAAGACTGCTTACACGGATTTTATGAACGACCCAGACGTTTCTCAGAGCACCAAGGAGAAGGTGAATGCGGCCATGGGCTTGTTTAACACGACAAGAGGCAAAAGCTACCGCAGCGTGAACGACGTGAAGAACAAACAGATTCTTGAATACACCAAGAACGGAACGCTGCTTACACGTACCTCTTATAAGAATGCCGATGAGCGCAGAGCTATCCTTTACAAGCAGAAGCTTTATCGTGATAATGACGATATGATGTCGCTGATTGGCTATTCCAAGATGAAGGATATGCAGCTGACTGATGAGGACGGAAATGTTACCAGTCTGGCACTTGGCTTCCTCCGTAATAACGGCTATGACACAAGCAAGGATGTTACAGACCCGATAAACGCCCAGCTGATTAATGACTTGCGCAACCCGAAGAGTGCGCTCTATCTTGACTGGGAGAAGTATGTGGACGTTTACGGTTCGTATGGCGATCTTAAAGTAGAATCCGCAGACGTTGTTGATGGTCTTATTGACACATGGAAGAAGATGATCAACGACAAGGGGAACATTACTGTTGATATTGACAACATCATGCGCAAAGACCCGATGAAGCGCACCGACCAGGAGAACAAAATCTTCTATTATGTGAAGAGCGAGCTTGAAAACAGACTTTTTCCTAGCGGAAAGCCACACGCAGACCAGTCTGCAAGCCAAGGTAAGACGGTTGCCGAGGAGCATAGTCTGGGAACAGACAATCCGGATAGCGGCGTGGTAGTTGACGAGTTGCGCAACCTTCGCAACGCAGAGCAAGCCCTTGATGCAGCGATGGATAGCAACGATGTGTTCAAGCAAACCTTTGAGAAATTGCACCAGCAGGGCTTGACACCGGCACAGATTTACGATGCACTCATTCAGAATGGATTGACCCAAGAAGAGTTAACCCCACTTGCCCAATATATTAATGCGAACGCTAGAGTGCAGGGTATGCAGCAGGCTACTGCTGATGCTATAGAGGAAAACGTGAAGAGCTTTATTTCTGATTGGAGCTATCACGGAACCTTGAACGGTCAGGCGATGAATGGCGAGCAGGCTCTGTATGTTCAGGACAGCAGCGGAAGAACACTTCTTGTTGGTTCGGGTGATGTTGCCTTCGACCAGACTACAGGTAGAGCCAAGGAAGGCAGCGGTGATATGCTCGTCTGCTTAGATCCTTATACAAAGGAAATGGTTTACGTGAAGGCAGACGAGGTTACTCTGCTCCAAAACCAGCCTATCGACCAGTTTGCTGCAGAATATCGTCAGAGATTGCAGATGAAGAACTCTGAGCCTTACAATCAGGCGGCACAGGAGCAGGCTATGCAGGATGCAGCTAAGCCTCAGAAGGAGGCACCACAAGATAATACCACAAAATCGGAAGATAGTACCACAAAAGAGGGTGATTTAACAAAAGTTGATACCACATCGGGCGAAGATAATACCACAAATGAGAACTTAGCACCACAAGAGCAGCCTCAGCAGACCCGAAAGTTTGCCGATGGTTCCGATGTTCCTATGGCTACGGATAGCAAGGGAAGACCTACACCAGACTATGCTAGTATGACTCCTGAGCAGAGTGCGGAGATTCTTACTGAGGATTTCGGGGATAATGCCGAGAAGGTGGTGGACGGACAGATTAAGAAAGCTGAGAATGCTTTGAAGGATGCCGAGAAGATGAAGGTAGACTATACCGCCGAGCCTAACGACATCATGGAGCAGGAGGCTTTGAAGACTAAGACCGTTGAGGCTGCCAAGGAGCAGCTAGAGCACGCTCAGAATATCAAGAAGACTATGACAGCCCAAAAGGTGGCTGAAACCGTGGGTAAGACAGAACAGACAGAGGGCGCACATGAAGCTGGCAGCGTGGCTGCACAGAAGTTTGTGAATGCACCTAGACTTGTAGGCAACAAGCGCACAAGAATGCTGCCTGACGGAGAGACCAAGATTAAGGGACACTATGAGATTGTTCCAGCTGAAAGTCTTACTCCTTCTCACGATGTGAATAACGACTATAAGAAATCTGAGGGATTCCCTACCGATGCTGAGGGCAGAACCGTGAATGACCGTGACTATGAGCACGACAAGGCGGCTCAGCAGAATACGGACCAGATTGCCCGAAGGTATAACGGTATGGCTATCGAGCAGGTTCCAGTAGTATCTGACGAGGGTATCGTTTATGATGGCAACGGTAGAACGATGGCAGGACAGAAGGCAGCAAAGGAAGGCACAGACGCAGAATACATCAACGACCTCTTGGAGAATGCCGAGAACTTCGGCTTTACCAGAGAGCAGATTGAGCAGAGCGGTATCGAGCACCCACGCCTTGTATTGGTGACCGATGAGAGATTGCCATACGATGCAGCTACCTTCGCTAAGTTCAACCGAAACGAGAAGAAGACTCAGAGTAATACCGAACAGGCGGTTGCCAAGGCTAAGACCTTGACTTCTGACGAGGTAGGCGCGATTGTTGCTGAGATTGAAGGAAATGGCTCTCTTGATGCTTTCTTTAACAATTCCAAGGCAATAAATGACTTGGTAAAGACGTTAGTAGATAAAGGCATCATCGGACAGAATGAGGTGGCACAGATGATGGATAGCCCTGAGCGACTTTCTGCACAAGGCAGGGAGTATGTGAAGAACCTTCTTTTGGGTTCAATCTTCAAGCCAGAGACTATCAGAATGCTGGGCATCGACTCTACGGTGAAGAATAAGGCTATCAACGCTATCCGCTCGGTAATGGACAACATGAAGTTGGGCGAGTTCTCTCTTCGTGATGAGATTGATCAGGCTATCCAGTTGCTCTATGAGGCAAGGCAGGGTGGCAACAAGGTTGATACGCTGCTGAGAACATCAGACATGTTCGGTGAGGATGCAGCTAAGCGTTACTCTTCTATCTCTCAGATGATGGCTTTGGCCTTGGAGGGTAAGGTTTCTGATTTCAGAGATTTGCTTGACGAATATAACCGCATCGCTAAGGCTAGAAATACTGGCGAGGGCAATATGTTTGAGGCAGCTCCTACCAAGGAAGAGTTAATTAATGAGTATTTAAACTTTAAAAAATGGCAAGATTATGGAACAGGACATTCAGAAATTGAAGGAGGCAATGATGTTTCAGGCAATGAAGAACCTCAACAAGAAGCATCAGGAGGAAATGAGCCTGCGGAAGCAGGAACAGAACCAGAACGACCAAGAGTAGAAGAACCAGACGACTTAGTAAACAAAGAACTTGAAAGTCGTATTAAGGTTACTGATGAGGAAACCGAAACTCCATCTAAGAATGGTCCTATCATGAAGCAGAAGATTCTTATTGATGGCGACAAGGAGGTTATCAAGGTTGATGAGCCTAACGACAAGGGCGAATACACTGGTTCATACTACGAGTATGATGGCAAGAAGTTTGGCGACCTGAATGAGGTTACTGAGTATATTGACAGCAAGAAAGAAGAAGGTCCTCTCCCTCTCCTTCCTAAAGAAGAGAAGCCAGACCCTACTTTTGACCCGATTGCGGCGGCTGCAGCAGAGTTCAAGAAGGAGCATCCTTTGACCGAGGATGAGATTATGAAGGCAGACGTGGACGATTTATCCAAGGATATGGCTCTTGATTATCTGAACGGAGAAGTGACAGATGATTTGCATCGTGCTATCTATGAAAGCATCTTTGCCAAGACTAGAGGGCAGAAGACTGAACCAAAGGTTGAGGCTCCTAAAACGGAACCATCTGCTGACCCTATGGAGGGAATCAAGAATGCAGCAGAAGGATTCGAGAAGGAGAAGAAATCAAAAACCGACAAGAAGCCTCAGCAAACTGCTGACGATGAAGCGGTAGCGGCTTCTAACAAGAAGGTTAATGACCTCTGGGATATGCTCAAGAATGCCGGCAAGGATGAAGCGTCTGCTTCGTTCATCGGTCTTAACTCTAGACAGTTGGAAGTATTGCCTAAGCTGGTGAGCGCCATGGCAGAGAATGCTTATCTGAGAATCAAGAGAGGCATGCACAATCTTGAAGACGTGGTGAAGGAAATGCGCAAGGAGTTTGCTCCTGCTGCCAAGCTCTTTAAGAAGGAAGATGTGGATGCCATCTATGAGCAGATGATGAATATCCGCTATCGCGATGGCGAGCAGCGCATGAGCTTGAAGGATTGGGCTGACTACTACGAGAAGACTTCGCCTAAGCATCAGGAGAATCTGGTGGGCGACTCCAAGAGTGCCGAGGAAAGAAAGCTGGCTGAGAAGAAGTTTATTGATGTCGTGAACCTACAGTTGGGCTTCAAACATAAGTTTAACGGTATTGTTGAGCTGAGAAAGATAGCTGAGAGAGTTGGTTTGAAGGATATTAAGGACACAGACCTTCAGGAGCTTGCTGAAACAGCTATTGTTAAGCGAGCAAGAGGTATCGCTTCTTCTGAATCAACCAACGATGCTGTGAAGTTTGAACGCATCAAGACACTCTATGAGAATCAGCCTAGCCTCAACCAGAGAGATTCTGAGCGAGTGATGAAGCAGCAGTACTCTACCCCTGCCCCTTATGCTTTCCTTGCAGATATGTATGTGAAGGGTAACGGTAAGGTGATTGAGAGTGCTCTGGAGCCAAGTGCCGGCAACGGTATGCTTACTATCGGCTTGCCAATGGATAAGGTGCATGTGAACGATATTGATGCGCAGCGATTGGCGAACCTGAGAAGACAGGGCTTCAAGAACGTGACCAGTCAGGACGGAACACAGCCTTTTGCAGACAAGGGTGTTGACGTGGTGGTGACAAATCCACCATTTGGTAGTGCTACCCCTAAGGAGTATGACGGCTACAAGATTTCTTCTTTGGAAGGACAGATGGCTATCAATGCTTTGGAGAGCATGAAGGACGATGGCCGTGCTGCCATCATCATCGGCGGCAAGACGGAATACGCCAAGAACGGAAGTCTGAATCCAAAGGATAAGGCTTTCCTTGGTTATCTCTATAGCCACTATAATGTGGAGGACGTGATTAATGTGGATGGCGGTCTCTATGCAAAGCAGGGAACCAGCTACCCTACACGTATTATATTAATAAACGGAAGACGCTTGAACGAGAATGCCTTTCCACCAGTAAAGGATAAGGCTAGAGCCGAGACCGTGAAAGATTATGACGAACTTTATAAACGAATTGAAGATGATATACTACGAGGTGAACGGATGGATTCTTCCATCGGAGGAGAAACAAGAAGTGCTCAACCAGAACTTGATAAACAAGGCGCTGCTGGTGCTCCTAAAGAGAGAGTACGAGCAGGAGAACGAGGAGGAAGCAAACCAGATGGTGAGCGAGAGCCTGACCTATTTGACTCCACTTCCGTATCAGGAACCCATGATGACTTGGAAAATAAACGAGGAACCGAGCCAAGAGAAGATGGAAGACTTTCTGATGGAGATAGTAGAACAGACGGAACAGGGCCAGAGCCTTCTCCAAGCAAAGAACCAGCCACTGGAACCAATGAGCAGCGAGGAAATGGATCAGGAGGAGCTGGACGGAATGACGCTCAGCCAAGTACTGATGAATCTACCAACGCCGGGAGCGGAAGCGGACCACGGGGACAATTACAGCGGGTGGACAAATCCGTACGTGGACTAAGCACAGAGAAAGTTACCTATACCCCTAAGAGTGGAAATCCATTTACTTTGAAAGCCGTGATGCCTGCCGACCAGCAGGAGGCGGTAAACAAGAACCTTGAAAAGCTGGGCGATGCAGACCAGTTCCTTGTTGATGAACTGGGCTATAATGATAAGGATGATTTGTATTCTCATCTTGCTGCAGAGCAGGTTGACTCTGTAGCCCTTGCCTTGCAGCAGGCAAAGAAGGGCAACGCCTTTATCATCGGCGATATGACTGGTATCGGTAAGGGAAGACAGGCTGCTTCGCTTATCAGATACGCCAAGAAGCAGGGTCAGGTTCCTGTATATTTCACCAAGACAGCAGGATTGCTGAGTGATGTTTACCGTGACTTGGTGGATATTGGCAGCCCAGACCTAAGACCATTTGTATTCGGTAGTGCCAAGGAAGCTGCCATTACCGACTCAGACGGAAAAGTTGTATTTGCTTTGCCATCGAAGAGCGAGGTGAAGCGAGTGCTTGATTACATCGAAAAGAACGGAAAACTGCCAGACGAATATGACTATGTATTGACTACTTACAGCCAAGTAAGCAATGGTGTGTATGAGTTTGACGAGGATGGCAACCGCAAGGAGAGAAAGCTTGCGAAGGGTAAATCTTTCGGTGCTGCTGCTCTGAGCGGACAGAAAAGACGTGATGCTATTGAAAAACTGATGGGTAACGCCTATCTTATCCTTGACGAAAGCCACACAGCTGGTGGCAATAGCGGACAGGGAAACTATTTCCAACACATTATTCAGAAGGCAAAGAACGTTACCTTCTTCTCGGCTACCTTTGCCAAGAGACCAGACAACATGCCTATCTATGCTTTGCGTACTGCCATGAACGAGGGCGGTATGAAATCATCCGATTTGATTGATGCGGTAAAGCGTGGTGGTGCAACCTTGCAGGAGATTATGAGCCAGACCTTAACACAATGCGGTCAGATGATTCGCCGTGAGCGAGATATGACTGGCGTAACCATCGACTGGAAGGCGATTGATGAACCAGAGCGAGTGCAGGAACAGCGAGAACAGTATGATAGTATCATCGGTTTGTTTAATGATATTATTAATTTCCAAAAGAAATACGTTTCAAGTTACGTTGATGAGCGTAATGACGAGTTGGCTGCCATTCAGTCTACCATGGGAATCAAGAAGGGAACGGCTGCCCTGGGTATCAAGAATCAGCCATTTGCCAGCAAGGCATTCAATACCGTTCAGCAGGTTCTTCTCTCTCTGAAAGCGAAGTCTGCTGCAGAACGTGCCATCGACTACTTGAAGCAAGGCATGAAGCCTGTGATTGCGTTGAACAATACCAACGAATCGCAGACTGGCAACCTTGCGTTTGGCGAGGAAATGGACGCACCAGACTTGGGTACATCTTTGAAGAAGGGTCTTGAAGGTACACTTCGTTATACTCAGAAGGACGCAAAGGATAATAGCGAAAGCGGCTACATCAAACTTTCTGATTTGGGCGATGAGGCAGTTGAGGCTTATCACGAACTGGAGAAGAAGATTGAGCAGACAAGTACCGGTCTTTCCCTCTCTCCTATTGATGTTATCAAGAACGAACTGCAGAAGGCAGGTTATAAGGTTGGCGAGCTGACCGGTAGACAGACCGAGTTTGTTTATAACGACAACGGAACTGTTACCAAGGTGAAGCGCGCTGATACAGACAAGAAGAAACTCGCGCGCGACTTTAATGATGGCAAGATTGATGCGCTTATTCTCAACAAGAGTGCAGCAACCGGTATTTCCCTTCATGCTTCGAGCAAGTATAAGGACCAGAAGAAGCGTGTGATGATCGTGGCGCAGCAGCAGCTTGACGTAAACGATGAGGTTCAGATGCGTGGACGTATCGACCGAACCGGTCAGGTGGCTAGAGGCGCATACGAATATGTGGTTTCCCTTATCCCTGCCGAGCAGCGACTGCTGATGATGTTCAAGGCTAAGTTGAAGTCACTTGATGCCAACACTACTTCTTCTCAGAAGAGTAAGTTCAACGAAATGGAAGTTGCCGATATTACCAATAAATATGGCGATAAGGTGGTTCGTGAGTATATGGCAGAGCATCTTGACCTTTATGCACGCATGGCTGATCCATTCGGATGGGAAAAGAGTAATGGTGATGATTTGTCTAGAATTGACCCACAGACTCTTGTTGCTAGCGGTAGCGGTGTTGGCGATGGCGATGGCGAAGCTGGTGCCGATGCAAGCAAGTTGCTTGGGCGTATGGCTCTGCTGAGAGTTTCTGAGCAGGAGAAGATGTTGCAGGAGATTGGCGAGCTTTATGCCAACGAGATTCAGCGACTCAACGAAATGGGCGAGAACGACCTTGAGATTACCGAGCTACCTCTGAAGGCTAAGACTCTCCACAAGGAAGTTTGGAAACAGGGTGCAGAGCCGGGCGGCGATAACGCCTTTGCTGACAACACCTATATAGAAAAGGTGAACATGGCCATCTTGAAGAAACCGATGAAGGCTTCTGAGGTGAAGGCTTCGCAGGAAGGCTTGACTGGCGGTAAGACTTGGGATGAATATAAGACCGAGAAGAAGACTGCCGTAAAGGAGTACTTCGACCAGAAGATTGCGGACGAGACTCAGAAGTATGAGGAACGTGCCGTGAAGGTTGCAACCAAGGCTAAGGAGAAATATATCAAGGACGCTAAGAAAGGTCAGAAGGATTCGGGCATGAGCGATGAGCAGATTGAGAAGATGGCTGGCTATCAGTATGATAACATCTACAATCAGGAAAAAGATAAACTGAACGATGTGGTGAAGAACCTGAAAGCCAAGGCTGAAATGTTTGAGCGTGTGCTTGATACCTTCGATACAAACCAGACTTTCGTTCTGCCTACAGATATGAATAACCCTAACGAGTTGAGCGGATTCGGTAACAGTTACGGTAGACTTATTGACATCAAGATTACTGATAACTACTCGCCTAACGCCTCTTCCGTTTCCTTTGCTACCTTGGATGGCAGAAGAAAGATTACATTCCCTATCGCGGGTAAGGTGGGCGCAGGTGACAACAAGGCTGATGTTATCAGCGCCATCGACAACATGACTAAGCAGGCAATCGGTATGGGAGACAGCCATCTCAGAGTATTGAACCAAAACTTTGATAACTGGGATAGACTGACTAGCAATGAGAGCCGCAAGAATGGTTATATCGTGACCGGTAACCTGATGCAGGCTTTGGTTGACAGTAAGGATCAGGGGTTGGGCGGTCAGCTGGTGAAATATACTACTGATACTGGCGAGGTGAAGACTGGTATCTTGATGCCAGACAGATTCGACCCTAAGGGCTTGACAACGGATGCGCCTATCAACAGCGTAACAGAGAAGTTTGAACTTTCATCTTGGCATGGTGGTATTGACGAGGTTACTTCATCTGATGGTGAAGTAAAGGTGAAGCGCATAGACAACAATCGTGGCTACTTCTACGAGCTTCGTGTGCCGAAGAGCAAGGCGAAGGGCGGCAAGTACTTCATGGATGAAGATTTGCTGAAACTGGTTAATGGCAATAACTTCGAAACAAGAGGCAACAATATGCTTACTGAGTTTAAGCCAGAGCAGTTGAAGCCAGTACTGGACCGCCTGTCTAAAATGGGCGTGAAGGTACAGGAGGAGCGCAAGACTTCTGAGGACGAAGGCACCCACTTCCGTGAGGAAGACCCTCAGGAGATAGAATTGCCAAAGGATGAATATGCGGTGCTGGCTCATACTATAGACTCTTCACACAAAAACTATAAGCGGGGAAAAGTCAATTATGAGTACACTGCTGATAATTTTTATGTATTCAAATACAATAAATACAATGATTATAACGTTTATCAGAAAATCCCTATTGATGGGAATGAAGAATTAATTAATTATATTAAAGATGGAATCAACAAAGAAACTATCAGAAATCCAAGAGATATTGATTCAGCTCTTGAAGCAGGTTGGAATGGACGAAACGGGCATTATTGGGACTCTACTTCTAATCAAGAAGGACGTGGAGGCTCAGTACGACCTGGCGAGGTATCTTCACTTCGGTCACGCCACGGAAGACCAAGTGATGAACGTATGGGTGAAGAACTATCTGATAGCCCATCCTCAGCAGTCAACAACCACATCGAAAGAATAGCTCAGAAGACTGGCGGCAAGGTGAAGATGGTTTCATCGGTTGATGAAATCACCAACAAGGCGGCGAAGGCTGCTATTGAGGATGGCAGAAAGATAACCGGTTGGTATGACGAGAAAACTGGCGAGGTGCATCTTTACATGCCTAATATCCACGATAGATATACTGCCGAGAAGACCATCTGGCATGAGGTGGTTGGACACAAAGGAATGAGAGAGTTGTTTGGTGATGAACGATTCGATAAGTTCCTTCGTGAAGTATGGTATGACTTGGATAAGCCTGAGAATGCGGCTTTGAAGAAGCTGGTGGATGAGGAGAGAAAGTTCAATCCTCTGAATATCTATGATGCTATTGAGGAAGGTATCGCGCGACTCGCCGAGGATGGCAAGGGTGAACCGGGCTTCTGGAATGGTATCAAGAATAAGGTATCTGATTTCCTTCATGAAATCGGTTATCGTGTTGCTCCTAATACTAAAGATGTGAAGTACTTGCTCTGGTTGAGCAAGAACTTGCAGAAGAATCCAAATGATCCTTATTGGAAACTGAGAGCCGAAGCGGTGAAATACCGTCTCGACCATGAGCGTATGCCTGCTGTCGTGGCGCATGATGGCATGTTCTACGGAAATGACGGAAAGGTTAGAAGTATGGATAATCTTACCAAGGCTGAGTGGAATGAGGCTACAGATGGTGAGATTCACTTCCGCACTACCCCATCTGCTGGCACAGCACTTGACAGATACCACCGTTCGCTTGATGAGCATGGCTATATGTTCACCGAGAGCTATATGGACAATATGCTTTCGTTGAAGAAGTTGATGAATGCGATTGTGCCTGACAAGAAGATTGAGGATATTGCTTCTTCGGAGAATCCTTATATACTGCAGAACACCATGCAGGGTGCGATGAGTGATGCGGCTCAGATGTTTGAGCGCAACGTGATGAAGCCTCTTGATAAGGCCATGGCTGACGTACTGGATGCTTTCGATGGCAAGAAGGATGATGAGAAGATAAGAAACTTCAATCTCTACATGATTACCAAGCACGGTTTGGAGCGAAACAGAGAGTTCTTTGTTCGTGACTTTCTGAAGAAGATGAGGATGGACGAGCAGAAGAAGCAGGATGCTGACTTCTTGGAAAACAGTTATTATAGCGATAAGGAGTATCTTGACAACGAGTTGAAGGCTGGCAACATCGACCTGAAGGAGTACTACAGACAGTTGGATGAGAGTATCAGAAACCACTTTGATGCTGACTTCGATGCTGGCGAACATGACTATTCGGGTATTCACGCTATACAGGAAGTGGCTAAGTCTTCTGATCCTTACGATGATGCTGAGGCTATTCAGAGCGTGATGGATTCAGAAGCAAAGATGGAGAGTATCAAGAAGGGGTCTGTTAAGGACTATTGGGATAAGGTGAAGGCTGCTACCCAGTATTCCATTGATAGCGACTACAAGAATGGTCTTATCAGCAGAGAGCTTTACGGTCACGTGTCTGATATGTTCAACTGGTATGTGCCTTTGAGAAAGTATGATGAGGCTACTGCAGAAGATACTTATGGCTACATTACTGAGCAGGGAGACCCGAAGAGCTATATCGGAAGCACGATCATGAGAGCGAGAGGACACAAGTATCTGAGCGAAACAAACGTGCTGGCGCAGATTGGAGCGATGGGTAACAGAGCCATCAAGAACGGTGGTATAAATGCTATCCGTCAGGCTTTCGCAAGATTCGCGCGAAACAATTCGGGCAACAATCTGATTACCGAAACAAGCGTATGGTATGAGAAGGACCCAGTGGTGAACATTGTCTATGAGCGCTACCCTGATATTCCTGAAGATGCTACGGCCGACGAAATCAACCAGATTGTTTCAGACTTCAACAAGGATATGAAGATGAAGGAATCACAGGGTATGGCATACAAGGTTTATCGCAGAGACAAGATTGGTTATAAGTTCCAAAAAGCGGAGAATAAATCGCAGCATATCGTAGATGTGAAGATTGCCGGAAGGACCCATACCTTTATTATCAACGGAAATCCTAGAGCGGCGCAGGCTCTGAATGGATTGCTGGAGAACTCGGGCGCCAAGGGAATCATGAAACCATTGAGTTCTATTTCAAGAATGATGGCGCAGTTGTGTACATCTTATAACCCTGAGTTTGTGATGCGAAACATTATGCGTGATGCGGAGTTTGCATCGAGCAACGTTACTTCTAAGGAGGGTGCAAGATATGGTGCGCTCTGGGCGAAGTACTATGCGCAGTTGGGCTTGTATAAGGGTGCATCGAATATCAGCTTCAAGGATTTGAGCGGAACTACTGGTTTGGGCTTGTTTGCCAAGTATCGTAACGGAACACTTGATATGAGCGACAAGGTTCAGCGATATTTCAAGGAGTTCATGGAGAACGGCGGCGAAACCGGTTGGGTTCAGATCAAGAACATGCAGGATTGGACCAAGGAGTACAAAAAAGATGTGAAGGGCGAAAGAAGCAAGATTGACAAGGGCGGTGCTGTCCTTCGTGACTTCTTCTTCGGAAATCTGGCGAACATCAACGAGGTTGCTGAGAATATCGCCCGATTCGCTACCTACTGTGCGAGTCGAGACAGCAACCGCTCTATCATCCGTTCGGTCTATGATGCGAAGGAGGTATCTACCAACTTCAACCGCCATGGTAGCGGTGATGCCATCAAGAGTTTCAAAAACGGAGAAATGACTGGCGGCAAGGCGGCTGCAAGATGGGCTTACGGATTTACGGCTAGCTATCTCAGACATTGTTCTATGTTCTTTAATGCCGGTATTCAGAGTACAAATCTTCTTGTGAAGAACTTGAAGAATCATCCTGTGGGTACTTCTATCAATATGCTTGCCATTCCTTTTGCCCTCGGTGCGCTAGCTGCACTTGGAAACAATTTGCTGATTGCGAGTGAGGACGAGAAGGACAGAAAGGGTGTGAAGGACCCATACGGCGAGTTGCCTGACTACGTGAGAAGAAACAATCTCTGCATCTACAAGGGTGGCGGCCAGTTTGTTACTATTCCGCTTGCCATCGAGTTGAGAGCCTTCTATGGTTTGGGTGACTTGGCGGCTGGCTTGACTTTCTCGCCAAACGTGAGCGGACAGAAGAATCCTGCCTTGGATGCCGTGGGCTGTATGTCGCAGCTTGTACCGGTAATGGACTATCTCGGTAACTCTTCGGCTGGCAAGGAGCCATTGAATGAGACGATCAAGGCTATCTCTCCTTCTGCCCTATCTCCTTTCGTGGAATGGGAGTTAAACACCGACTGGAAGGGTGCGCCGATTGAAAGACGTGGTGACTGGAATGAAAATTCCCCTGCTTGGCAGAGAGCCTACAAGGGTGTGCCTGACGGTTATCTGGCTGTGAATAAATGGGTGAATGCCCAGACCAACGATGTAGCCAAGGGTAATGAGGATATGCTGGGTAATAGTTTCCTGGATATGGTAACGAACCCTAGTATGCTGAATCATTACATCGGTGGCATAGGTGGTGGTGCTGCTACCTTTACAGAGCGAGCTATCGGTGTTGTTAAGCACGGAAGCGATACGGAAACCAAGGATATTCCTTTCCTTCGTTCTCTTCTTTATACGCCTAGTGAGCAGAGCAGCTTGCAGCGAACAAAGAGCAAGTGGTACAACTATAAAGACGAAATGGAAAAGACCATGGCCAACGTGGACCGTCTGAAATCGAAGAACGTTCCGATTGATAAGAGAATCACGAATATAGGAGAGTATTTCCACTTCCAAAACTCTAAGGAGGCTGCCAAGGTTAGAATCATCGAGCTGGCAGAGAAGCAGATGAAGCGATGGAAGAAGATGAGGGATAAATCTTCTGATACCGAGAGCATCAACTTCGCTAACCAGAATATTGACAGAATCATGATGGATGCGGTGGATGAACTGGATAGATTGGAATAAATAAAGAAAGGAGTGGGCGCTTGGCTCACTCCTCTCTTGTTTATAATCCTAATGCCTTTGTATGAGACATTTTGTTTTCTCCCTTTATCAGCTTTATTGCATCTGATTCATAGAAACATCTAGAACAGAAGCAATCAAAGTAAGGCGTATATGTATAGTAGTGTACTTCGTTTACACTATATCCTTTTTTGATTAAAGGGCATGAGCTATTCGAATGAATGGTTTGCTTGTGATTAGACAAATCCCTTTCTATGAAAACGTAACTGCCTAACTTAGTTGGCATAAAATAATATACAACAACTAATACCATCCCGAAGACTAGCAAGGCTAATAAACGTACATGTAGCCTTCTTATTTTCGGAGCGAAGTGCATATCATACATTTCTTTTTTAGAAACTAATGCACTATTATTAGTCTTACCCACCGTACATATACGATATAACGACAGACAGGCTAATATGAATAGCACGGCAAATATAATAATTGAAATAATTGTTTCCATACGCTATGAAGTTATTTTCTGCAAAAGTACGGAAAATATTGATAGGTTGTATCGGTTGCTGGTGGTTTTCTTTACAGTTTAGACTTTTACTAAATAAATGAGCAGGAAATGACTCAGCATAAAATGCTGAGGAACAGAGGCTTGGAGGGCGAAAATTTTATTTTGAGCATAGTTAGGCAGAGCCTCATCTTCTTCGTAACTTTGCACCAAGTTCAATAGTGAACGAAACGAATAATCTATTTTATTATGTCAGAATCAAAAACTTACGTATTCGGGGAGAACGGAACCAACCAGGGCGGCGGTTTTAATAGCATTCTCGCTATGCTCCCAGCACTTATGCAGCGACAGGGTGTAGATCCAAGTTTGTTTGCTCTCTGCAACGGTAAGAGTAACGGTAATGGTTGGGGCAATGACTTGTTTGCCATCCTGCTTCTCTTCATCATCATGGGTAGAGGCAACTTCTTTGGTGGTGCCAATGGTGGCGGCTTCATGCCTAACGGACAGGGCGGTGTTGCTCCTATGATTAACAACGATGCCAATACGGCTGTTATCATGCAGGCTGTTCAGCGCAATGGCTTCGATGTTCAGTCGCTAGCTACTGCTCTCAACACTACTACCGGTAACGTTATCGCTGCCATCAACGGTGTAAGCAAGGAGATTTGCGGTGTCGGCAACCAGATGGGCATGACCGCTAATCAGGTATTGACAGCCATCATGCAGGGTAACAACGCTATCGCTACCCAGTTGGCAGAATGCTGCTGCAAGACCAACAACAATATTACCGCCATGGACGGAAATATCAAGTTGGCGATGTGTCAGCAGACTGGAACCTTGCAGAATGCCATCAACAACGTGGCAGTAGGTCAGGAACGTGCGGTTTCTTCCCTTGCCTATGCTACCAAGGACCAGACTTGCGATTTGCATAACGCCATCAAGGAAAGCACTCAGACCATCGTTGACGGTCAGAAACAGGCTGAGATGCGTGAGATGCAGAACAAGATTGATTCTCTGCGTGAGGAGAACAGTACCTTCAAGGCTTCCGCAATGACTTCACAAATCGTGGGTCAGGCTGTAGCACCAATCAATCAAGTTCTGGCAGGTCTGCAGAACGAGGTTGCAGGTATCAAGTGCAAGCTGCCAGAAACAGTAACCACCCCTTATAGCCCATTTACTGCTGTTCCTAATTGCGTAGCAGCTCAGTATGGTCTATATGGCTTCAATGCAGCCGCAAACGGCTTTTGGGGTTAAAGAAAGGAGGCTGCTATGTTATGGTTAAGACCTTATACATGGGTGAATCGTAACGGTTCGGCGGCTATCGCTTCTACAGGCGTGGCGGTGAATACTGCCAATGTGGTGTTCACCTTTAAAAACCACGCCTTCGTGAATGCCAACTACAGAGGAACGATTTTCGTAAATCTGAAACAGGCTATTCCAACAGGAACGACTGGTACGCTGCCTATCCTTTTCGAGACCAACGGCGTAACCCAAGCTGTAACCAAATTCAACGGTGATGCTTTGACGGTTGCAGACGTGCCGGGAACTGGAGTTGTTCAGCTCTGGTTTGAGAGAGACACTAACACCCTTCAGCTAATGACGGGTATTGTTTAACAAACAGAATAGATAATAGGAGATTACATTATGTTTCAAGGTTTAAGAACAAATTCTTTATTCTATGTGCTCGACAAGGGCGAAAACCCGAACTTGCAGATTGGTCAGGTTGTTTCGGTCAGCAACCCTCAGACGAAATATCCTACCTTCAACAATGGCTTCACGCCTCAGCCTATGGAAACTGTGGTTGACGTGAAGGTGAAGCTGAACGACGAGGAGGTGGATTTCAAGCAGCTACCTGCTAACGGACAGATAGCGAACGACAAGAATCTTGTGGTGAGCGACAACAAGGAAGCCATGAGTGCAGAGGTTGATACGATGCTGAGACAATCCAAGGCGATACTGGAGAGCGTAGATTACCACAAGAAAGTCGTTGATTCTTGTGAGGGAATGCTATTGCAACTCAACCCCCAGATAGCCAAGGAGAGGGAGCAGACTGAGAAGATCAGCAAGCTGGAAGGCAAGGTTTCTGGCATGGAGGGCAAGCTCGACAAGATGATGGGATTGCTCCAACAGGCGATAAACAAGTAATCTCCTATCTATTCACTTTAAAAATCTTAGAATTATGATAATGGTTGAGATTACAGAAGACAAGTTTGATGGCTTGTATGAGAACGTGGAGAAGGGCTTGCGCTACTTGGATAAGGCTATGAACTGCCTGGGCGAAATGAAGCGTGATGGCAGACGTGACCGATACGGCGAGCGCAACCGCATGCCCGATTACAGAGGTCGTGGAGGCAGAAGTGGTATGCGAGAGCATGAGGAGTACGACGACATGCGCCAACATGAAGACAGAGACCGTGGAGAACGTGATTATCGAAGCTACGGCGACGAGTATTAACTAACTTGGGGTTTGGTAGTGAAACAGATTTCGTTACCAAACCCTTTTTAATATCAGAAAGATTATGGAAAGAAAATACAGACAATCTTTGAACGCCTACGATTATCAGCCGGAAGAAATGAGGGCTTACCTTCGCTACAATGGCTGGCACTTCAATAAGAAGATGTGTGAGTGGGCAGTGAAGCAGATGCGGAAGAACGGTAAGCCTATCCGCATGATGAGCAAGGATGATATTGAGGACATTCTGAAGAAGAACGATATTGTATTGGATAATAATGTGGGCTACGATGCGGTTTACATCGCACACATGTGCTTGGCTGATTTCTACGGTTCGTCTATCACAGAGGAGAAACAGATGGCCCAGTTCATCAAAGACTACGTGGATGATGAGGATCAGCAGGACGGATTCATCTTCAACCGCTTCTATGCAGACACATCTTTCAATGGTGTGGGCATTCCTTGGGAAGAAATTCTTTAGTGATTAATTATTAAGTTGAATGACAGAGCAGGAGATATATTTGGAAAGGTATGATTGGACGGTACGTGTAATGTATGATGTCCACTCAAAGGATGCCATGAAGGTAAGAAGGCATCTTCGGGATTTGGAATGCGCCGGCATTCCTCTCGAAGATGCCTGTAATCTCGTGCTCGAAGGTGAACCCAACAAGGGGATAACTTACTCTAATGTTGATGTTCGTAAATCGGTGGTTGTTATAGGATGGGCTACTTCAAAGGCTGAATACATGAATAGCCTCAGCCACGAAATGCTGCATGTGGTTCAGCATATCTCTGAACAGTTCTTGATAAATATGTATGGAGAGGAGGCTTGCTATTTGCTTGGCGGATTGGTGCAGGCAACATTTTTTAACACCCAAAAAGGAGCAAGTCTTGGATAATTATTGTATCTTTGCACTAATAAACATTCACACTTATGAAGAAGGAAATTATAGCTTATATTATAGGCATACTTGGGTGCATCATTATTGATGCGGGACTTGTTGCAATGGTAGTTGCTTTTGGAGCATCAAGACCATTTTATGATTATATCATTTTTGGTGTATTAGCGCTTCTTGCTGATTTTCTGTTTCTTGCTTTAGTTGGTGTATGCTTTGAGAAGCCAGAAAATAAATGCTTGGTGATTAAACTGCCTGGTACAGTAGATGATGATAGTCTGTCTAAGTTAAAATAGGAACAGAAAAACTTGAAGAGTAAATACAAGAAGAAGGGAGTGCTAAACAACACTCCCTTCTTCTTTATCTGTATGGTTTACTCCCCATACTTTGGCTCCTCATACACCAAGTTATGCTCATCTACGTAAGCCTTGGCTTCTAAGTATGCGTCAAACTCTACTGCGGTGGCATCCACTGCTGGGAATACCTCAGCATTGTCACCTTCCTCTATGAGAGGGAACACCATCTTGGTTCCCTCATGTATTACCTTATACTTCTTTGTTAACTTATTCATATCTTGTTTCCTTTCTGTTTATAAATTATTGTGCAGGAGTGATTGAGACGGTATAGCCCTTCTGCTGCAATGATGCTACTGCTGCATCAGATGCCGAGGTACGTATGCCTACAACAGAAATCACTTTTTGTACCGTACTATTTGGAACTTGACAATTAGCTTGGTCTTGTAGCATCTTGTCAACATTATCCAGTTTAGCAGTACCGTCAATGCTGAGTATTACAGAAGAAGAACTGCGACTACTCCATGTCAGATTACTTCCCTTGTCATATCTGAATGAGATATAAGAACAAGAAGCTGGCAATAAGGCAAGGTCACCACTAAATGAACCTGCATACAAATAACAGTCTTTCAACAATGTGAGATTCTTTAAACTGCTAACGCTTCCCGTAACACCAGTATACATAAAGTTGACACTACTTAGCTTTGAAAGATTTTGGATTGAAGATATATCACCCCAAACAGATGTTTTTGTTACATCATAAGCAGTAAGTTTAGTCAGACCGCTCATTGCTGCAATATTACCAGACACTTGAGTGTTAGCTATTGTAAAGGTAGCTAATTCTGTAAGATTCTGTAATGCTTGAATATCACCAGATACTTGTGTATTACTGAAACGTAAAGTAATAATCTGTTTACACTTCTTTATATTTGCTATATCACCATAAACCTTAGTACCTGAAAGTTCAACAAGTAATACTTCTGAAAGATTTTTCAAAGCAGCAATATCGCCATAAACATTTGTGTTATTGAGTGAAATCTCATTTATCAATGTGGAATAAGCAAGACTTCCTATGTCCATAGTTTTATTTGCGACATCATCTTTTTGGTAAAGTTGCCCGTTGGCGACAAAAGAAATAGTTCGCAAATTGTATTTGTTTAAAATACGGAGTTCAAAGTCTC
>ERZ1034865.501-NODE-501-length-24042-cov-14.868971_pt1 | contig 24042 bp, 35 predicted proteins | sample MGYA00520632_ERZ1034865 | MGnify/ENA primary metagenome ERZ1034865 (study PRJEB33766, sample SAMN09781738) | gut metagenome | biome: gut microbiome | host: Homo sapiens | place: Madagascar | study: EMG produced TPA metagenomics assembly of the PRJNA485056 data...
GTACGGAAGCACCACCTTTGCCCGCTCCACCAACTCCGACGCGCTCCCGGCTTGACCGGGGCGCGCCACCCACTAAAAGGAGAATGAACCATGAAAATTTATTCTAACCGTTTGACCTGCGAGGAAGTCCGTAGCTTGTGCATCCGCAATCACTATTTTACAAGCGGATCATCTGCCCAGTATGAAAAATTGTTTTATCTGGTTGACGAGGGGGCCGACCTTGAAACGTTGGCGAGGCTCATTTGGATGTGTTCCGATGATGTAGAGTATGCGGAAGTCCTTGGAGATTTACGCCAGATCGCTGCATGGCCGGTTTGCATTGACCGTATGGCCGATGATCTCCGCCGCTGTGGATGGGGTGAAACAGAAATTGAAATTATTTCCGAAGCCGTCAGAACAAATCCAGCAGCCGGAACCACGTACCGCATTATCTGACACACCGCCCGCCCCGGAGGTAACGAGGGCAGAAAGGATCACACTATGATCACGACCACAGCCCTCACAAGATATACGATCAACCACGACGGAACGCTGGAAAAATGGTATTTGGAATACGACGGCGGCGAGACCGTCTATCTCCGAAAGACCCCGCGCCCAAAATGGAACTGTGGCATGAAAGAATTTCCCGCCGCCGAGGTCTACGAAACATACCGCGCCGCAAGGAATGCGCAGAAGGGAGTACCCCATGAGCTATCTTGACCTCTTCCAGCGCTACGGCAGCCCAAGCCGAGAGGCGGAGATCCGGCTGCACGGCTACCTGATCCGACCCGATACCCTGACCGCCGACCGCATCCAGTATAACGACGAGACCGCCGCGCGGCTGATCGAGGATTGCCGCCGCCTCGCCGGCCAGCTCACCGACTACCGGCAGGCCCTCGCGGAGCGCTACGCCGCCCTCGCAACTGCCGCCTACCGTGACCGGCTGGAGCTGACCCGTGACCCCGGTTACAGGGGCAAGGCGGTGATCTACTTTGTGCGGATCGTCCGCACCTATGAGGACGGCACCACGGAGCGAGTTTTGGACGAAAAGTATTTCGGCACGGAGCGCCGGAAAGCCTTTGCCCGGTTCGCGGAGCTGAAGCACCAGCGCCCAGGTATTGAGATCATGCAGGACACCGAGAAAAAGCCGTGGGAAAAGTGAATGACGCAGTACGGATGCAGTAAACCGCGGGAGCCCTTGAGCCCCCGCGGTTTTTATTTACAAAAGTATTAAGTTTTCAAAAAATCCTCGACCGCCTGCAATCGCTGATTTTCCCTTATATATCAGTGGTTTTGGGCCTTTTTATTTCTTCTCGGATTATCTCGTTTTTTCGCACGTTCGGACGCAGAAATGACGCAGTAAATTTGCACCGGATGACGCAGTAGATCAGGCGTGATATTTCCGCAGCTTCTCCGCGGCGCTCTCCGCCTTCTCCCGCCGCAGGTGGGTATACACCGCCTCGACGACCTCCACCGTGTCCCCGGCGAAGCTGGCCGTTTCGCGCGGTGTCAGCCCCGCCTCAAAGCAGATCGTCACGAAGCTGTGACGGAAGCAGTGCGGCGTGATCTCCTCCGGCAGCCCGACCGCTTTGCAATAATCATCCCATTGCTTTTGCAGGTGCGACGTTGTCATATAGCCGCCGTCCCGGTCGGGAAAGAGCAGCCCCACGCGATTGCGCGGCAGTACGTTGGCGAGCTGAGGGAGCAGCGGAACCTCGCGCGCTCCGTTCTCGCTCTTGAGAAAATTCTCCAGCTTTGCGCGGCTGCTGCCGGTATAGTTGAGCTTTTTATTGACGCGGATGGTCTCGGTCTTTCGGTCGATGTCGGCATAGGTCAGCGCCAGCGCCTCCCCGCGCCGCAGGCCGGTATAAAGCAGCAGATACGGGAACAACCAGAACGGCGGCTTGGTCGCCGCGCTGTCCTTGACGGCCCGCTCCTCGGCTTCGGTCAATGCCCGCCGCTGCTTCTTCGGCAGCCCACGGCTCTTGCGGACCTCGGCGGCAGGACTGACGCGGATATCTCCGCTCATGACTGCGTGCGAGAAGATCATTTTGCAGACGGAAAGCTCGATCTGTACGCTGTTCCCCGCGCGGCCCTGCCGTTCAAAATCCCGGATATAGCGCTGTACGTCCAAGGGCTCTATGTCCGAGGCATAGCCGGGGAAGGCTTCTTTTAGGCGCTTGACGGCAAAGGAATAGACGCGCCGCGTGCTCTCTCTGACGCTCTTTTCGTGCTCGGCCTCCCACTCGTCCGCGATCACAGGGAACTTGCGGCCCCGCTCGCGCTCGTCCTGCCATGACAAAATTTTCTTGTCTACCTCGCGGCAGGTCTTGCCGCGGAAGTAAATGCGCTTGCCGTTGACGGTGCGGGAGGTCTCGAAAAGTCCGTCCGGCCTCTGGTGGTACTTGTTTTTTGCCATAAAAAAGCTCCTTTCATCTTGCGCGACGAAAGAAGGCGTGATATAATATCTACGCCTATTCATCGACGCGCATTTGTTCAACAACGCGCGTTTGCCGTGTTTCTCTTGTGTTTCGTCGTGGTTATGCTGGGGGAATGGATTAGGCCCGCCGGAGTGTTTGCACCACTCCGGCGTTTTTTATTCTATGTATCGAATGACGCCCCAGGCCCCGTGAGTAGCGTCCAGATAGAGCAGCAGCAGAAAAATCAAAAGAAACGTGAGAATCCCGAACAGTACCCGTTTCTCCCTCTGCTGCTGGCGGATCAGCCGCCGCAAATCATCGATGTGTGCGGCGTAAATGCCCCGGTCATCGGCCTGCTCACTGTTCCGCAGCACCTCCAGAATCTTTTCAGCCACATCGTCCGGCGGTTTCGCCGCGCCGGAAATGTAACGCGATACCATGCTTTCTGATGCATTGCACTGCTCGCCGATTTCCCGCAGGGTCAGCGGGCTTTTCATACGCATTGCCCTCGCCTTTTCCGAAAAATTCACCGTTTCCCCTCCTTGAAAGTTTTTTGCAAGGAAAATCCGCCCTTTGAATTGGACTTTCTTGCTAAATGGGTCTATTGTTCTCATAGGCCCACTCCCCTTTCCCCGGTCCCGCTTCGGCGGGCCGGGGTTTCAAATAGAAAGGAGCATCCCATGACAGACCTTGAATTTCTGGAAACCTTGCGCAACTTACCTTCCAAGAAGCAAGCCGCCGTACTTATTGCGATGCAAGAGCTTTTATTATCTCAACGATCCGCTCCCGGTTTTCCGGCGTCAGCTGATGGAAAAGCTCAATGATCCTCTTATCATCTTCCGCCAGCCCGTCCCCATTCGTGGGGGCGGGCTGTTTTTCGTCTATCAGATATGAAGGCTGCACGTCAAACAGCTTTGCCATTGCTTTTATCTTGGATGTTGGTATATCATCGACCCGGCCGCACTCCCATTTGCTTACAGCATTGGTTTTTACCCCCAGCTTTTCGCCTAATTCCGTTTGTGTCAGGCCGAGGGCTTTCCGGTGCAGCCGGATCTTGTCCCCTATTGTCATCGCTTCTTGTCCTTTCCATTTATTATCTTAATAATACCACGGTTTTTTTAAAAGTCAAATAAAAATATCTTGACAAGGTGAAATAAATGAGTATAATAAAATTATCTTGAAAAGATGAATTGAGGTGACACAAATGAACGCAAATATGTTGAAGGGCCGCCTTCGCGAAAAGGCCATGACACAAGCCGACCTTGCCCCTCAAGTTGGCTTGAGCCTGTCCAGATTCAACGCTAAGTTAAATGAGACTGGCGGTGCTGAGTTTTCTCTTGGCGAAGTCCGCGCGATCAAGCGCGTTTTGGGTCTGAGCCAGGAACAGACGGAGCAAATTTTTTTCTCCTGAAATTATCTTGAAAAGGTGAATTATTCAAAAATTCTCTGCTGCGGGTAAAGCGGCTGGAGACGTGAGTTGCGTCACTTCTTCCGCTTCTCCCGTATTAGCACAATGACAACTACAATCATCTGTAGCACAAGCGCAAATATCGCTATACCCCCAAAAGCGGTAAAGGGAATCACCCCACTTTGTCCAAGCAAATAGCATACAACAAGAATTGGGATCATCGGGAAAAAGGCGCAGCTTATCGCAATGCCGCCTAATAGCCCTTTGAACAGACCGACAACCTGTTTCCAGACAGCAACTAGATAAATTTTTCTGATGTCCGCTCTTGTGTTTGAAATGGCCCGCACCGTCGTTTTCCTCATTTCGGGATAGCACCGCACAGATATTTCAAGGGCACCGCGCGCCTGCAAAAACGAAGCGTATTCACTCTCTGTTATCTGCCCCGCCCTGCACAACCCCGCCGCCTCATTCTCTGAAACGAGGTTTTGTAGTGTGTGCAAGTTCTCCTTGTGTTGCTTTTCAAGCAACGCCAAAGACGCCTCAAGGCGGGCAAGGTCCTCGCGTTTTTTCGTCAAATCGCTATTCATCTCAAATCCCCCTCACAAGCAAGATACAGACAGCCGACCGCCGTGGGCAAAGTCCATCAGCCGAACAGGTCAGCCCCGCGAACGGTTACGACCCATTTCCCGTCGCCGAACAGGAAGCGCTTGAAGTCAACTTCCAATTCGGTATCACCGGAACGAACAATGATTTTGTCCATAGCCTTTCTCCTTTCTCTTAGGTTCGCCCCAAAATCAAACCTTTGAGAAAAGCGTGAACCGCCCACGGCGGTCGGCTGTCTGTATCGTACCACAAATTCCAACAAAAGAAAAGGAGGCCCCTCCATGAACGACTTACAGATCTTCACCTATCAGCAAAACGCGGTCCGCACCGTCGAGCGTGACGGCGAGCCGTGGTTCGTCCTCAAGGACGTGTGTGACGTGCTCGGCATCGGAAATAGCCGAATGGTTCTTGACCGTTTGGAGGCTGACGAAAAGGGGGTAAGTCAGATTGACACCCTTGGTGGCGTTCAGTCTATGAACGTCATCAACGAATCCGGTCTTTACAATGTCATCCTCCGTTCGGACAAGCCCGAGGCCAAGCCCTTCCGCAAATGGGTCACGTCTGAGGTGATCCCCGCCATCCGCAGGCACGGCAGCTATAGCCGAAAGCCCCTCACCCCCGCCGAGCAGCTTTTGGCGCAGGCGAACGTCCTCGTCGAGCAGGAACGCCGCCTTTCGGCTCTGGAGGAGACCGCGGAAAAAACCTCCCGCGCCATTGAGATGATCTCCGCGCCTGCCGCCTCCACGCGCGATACCTGGCAGGAGGAGACCGGCAAGGCCATCCGGCAGATGTGCGCCGAATACGCGCTCAACTACCACTCGACCACCGGTGACCTCTACAAGGAGCTGGAAGGGCGCGCGGGCATCGACCTCGACGCCCGCAAGCGGAACCTGCAAAAGCGCCTGCGCGCCAACGGAGCCACGGCGACCGAGTGCAAAGCGGTCTCCAAGCTCTCCGTCATCGCCCGCAATCCCCAGCTCCGCGAGATCTTCACCGGCATTGTGCAGCGCAAAGCGGCGGGCCTGCTTACCAACCGCCTGACCCCGGCATAACCACGACATTTCACCGAAAGGAGTATTCCAATGGCACGAGAAACCGAATTTTACCGCGACAACCTCGAAGCGATCCTCGCCTTCACCGGCGGCAAGCAAATGCTCAACATCAAGCAAGTGAGCGAATTTACAGGGATATGCCACTATAACGCCCTCCATAAGCGCTTCCCCTTCCAGCAGGGCTACATTTCCGCACCGACGCTTGCCCGCTGTCTGGCGAAAGGAGCGAGCGCATGAGCGACGAACGCCAGCCGCGCCGTGAGAACTACGGCTATTGCATCTTCCCGGCCCTGCGCCGCGCCCTGCGAAAGACCGGCATGAACCGCCGCGAGGTCGCGAAGTACCTCGGCATATCCGACAGCAATTTCTATTGGTGGACGACCGGCGGCAACGCGAGGATCCTTTTGGTCCTCTCGAAGCTGCTCCTGCTTACCGACCTGACCTTTGAGGAAGCCTTTGGCGAGATCGACAGAGGAGAGGAGAGCGAATGATGAAGCAGTTTTTTGCATTTCTTGCCCTGTTCCTGTGCCTCGCGGCGCTGTGGCCCGTCGTGACCGTCAGCACCGCCGCGCAACCGGAGCCGTACACCGGCGAGCCGCCAGTCATCGCGGACCGGCTCCCCGGCGAGGACACGCCCGCAGAGGGGAGCGCGGAACTCGCCATCGGCGAACCGCTCGGTGAGTTCCGGCTGACCGCCTATTGTCCGTGCATGAAGTGCTGCGGAAAGACGGACGGCATCACCTCGACCGGCACGCTGGCCGCCGAGGGGAGAACGATCGCCGTTGACCCTCGCGTGATCCCTTACGGCTCCGCCGTCACGATCTACTTTGCCGACGGAACGGTACATACCTACACCGCCGAGGACTGCGGCGGGGCTATTAAGGAAAACCGCATCGACGTGTTCTTTTCCAGTCACGACGCTGCCCTCGCGTTCGGTGTGCAGAGCGCAATGGTCTATGTGGAGGAGGAGCCGTGATGTATCGCTGCGATTCCTGCCACGCCGATTTTGACGAACCCGCCATTCGCTTTGAGCGCGAGAACCTGGACGGCGAGAACGGCATCTTCTATGCGCAGTATGCCGTCTGCCCCTATTGCGGGGAGGATTGGTTTTCCGAAATACCCGAAGAGGAGGAAAGCAAATGAACGTCCATTTTGACCCCGAACGGCACATTTACACCGTGGATGGCGTGCAGCTCCCCAGCGTCACCGAGGTCTGCCGTTTCCTCGCCTATGACTATAAGTCCTCGCAGCCGTGGCTTGCCGAAGCCGCCGCCCGCCGCGGCACCGCCGTACACGAGGCATGCGCTCTCATTGACTACGGCGAGATACCGGAGGAAACGCCGGAGATCGCCGGATACCTGAAAGCCTACCGCCGGTTTCTGGCGGACTATAAGCCGGACTGGGAGCTGATCGAGCACCCGATGGGCAATACGGAGCTCGGGTTTGCCGGCACGCTCGACCGCTACGGCGCGATCGACGGCGCTTTGACCCTGTTGGACATTAAGACCGGACAGCTCCACAACGCCGCCATCTCCGCCCAGCTCACGGGCTACGGCAACCTGCTCTATGCCGAGCGCGGCATTGTCCCCGATCAGACCCTCGCGCTCAAGCTCTCCAAAGACGGCACCTACGAGTTGCGCCCCGTCCTGCCGGACGCCGAGCTGCTCCGAGCGTGCCTGTTTATCCACCAAGCCGTCACAAAGACCGTCACAAAGAAAGGAAAAATGAAATGAACGAGATCGCCCTCTATCGCTATGACGCCGCCGCTCTGGCGGTGTCCCCCATTCCCCGCACCGGCAACTATACCATCTGCGCCCCCAACGGCATCCCCGCCACCTTGAAGCGCGGAACGGACTTCGGCATGATCCGCAAGAAGAACGGCGACGCCATGACGAAAAACCCCACCCTCTTCAAGTCCGGTGCGGAGAAGGTGGCCGTGGCTTACGGCCTCTGCCAGCGCTACACGCTGGAAAGCAAGCTGGAGGACATCGAGCACGGCTTTTTCTACTTCCTCGTCCGCTGCGACCTCGTGAAGATCGTCAACGGCGTGGAGTATGTCATCACCTCCGCCTACGGCTCCGGCAATACCCGCGAGGGCCGCACCGGCTCGCAGTCTCCCTATGACGGCGCGAACAGCGCGGTCAAAATGGCGCAGAAGCGCGCCCTGGTCTCCGCCGCCCTTTCTTTGGGCTGCGTCTCCGATATGTTCACGCAGGACATAGAGAGCGACACCGAGGACGGCACCGCGTACATCAACGAAAAGGATCCCGAGGCCCCCATCACCGCCGCGCAGGTCAAATTCTTCTATGCCGCCGCTTCCCGCCACGGCCTGACGAAGCCGGAGGCGAAAGCACTCGTCAAGAAGTTCGGCTATGACAGTGCATCCAAGATCAAGACGAAGGACTTTGACGCCATGCTGGCGGAGCTGGGAGGGACCGAGGAATGATCACGAAGCTCGGAACCGACTATTTCAAGGGGCAGAAACAGGATATTTATCTCATTGCCTCCACCGTCACCTCGGACGGCGAGCTGAAATCCACGCAGTCCGGCAAGACCTTCGGCACCTGCTCCTGCAAGGCAATGGAAAAGGAGGACGGCACTGCCGTCTGGGTCGCCGTCAAGAGCTTCAACGAGCTGGTCCGCGACCGCATCGCCCGCGCCGGAAAGGGTACGCCCTTCCTCGCGTGGGGGCACGTAGAGACGCGTGAGTACAACGGCAAGGAATATACGGATATGCTCGCAGACGGCTTTCTGAGCCCGTTTGCGGGCGGCGCAGAGCCTATACCCACGCCGGTGGGCAGCACGCAGAAGTATTACCCCGTCGAGGAGGTAGACGACGGCGAGCTCCCTTTCTGAGTGCACACGGCATGACCGGCGAGGCCGTTTCGCGCATCCTCTCTCTGCTCTCGGCGTATTTCCCCAATCGCAAGATCACGCCCGACCTCCAGCGTGCGTGGCAGCTCGCGCTCAAGCCCTACGACTATAAGGACGTCAAGGCGCAGGTGGTCCGCTACGTCCGGCGAAACAAATTCTTTCCCGACGTGGCGGATATCACCGCCGCGCTCCCCGAGCCGGAGCGCCGAAACGGTGAGAACGCGGGGAAAAACGCATGGATGGGCGAATACATCAAAGAAGGCAACAACGCATGGGCGAAAAAGTATATGTTGCCGTGAAAGGAAATCATGATCGAATTTATCGTACCCACGGCGGCCATCGGCAAGGCCAGACCCCGCGTCACCCGGCACGGGACCTATACGCCCCGGAAAACGCGGGACTATGAGGAGCTGGTGCGCCATTGCTTCCGCACCAGCGGGAGCCTTCCCTATACCGACGCGCGCCAGCCGCTCAAGGCAGAGATCGTCGCCTGCTTCACCGTTCCCAAAAGCTATTCCAGGAAAAAGCACGCCGAGCTTCCCGGCAAGCCCTACACGCACAAGCCGGACGCCGATAACCTCGCAAAATGCCTGCTCGACGCGCTCAACGGCCTCGCCTATCCCGACGACGCGCAGATCACTGCGCTTGAGGTCGGCAAGTTCTATTCCGACCGCGATTTTATACTCGTTAAGATTTATTCAGAGGAGGAAACCAACCATGCGAACACATAAGCGCGTCCCCCGGAGAAACCTTATGACGCCGGCACAGGCCCGCGAGGAGCGGCGCATCAATCCGTGGCTCTCGCTCGCGCAGGGCGTCATCCTGCAAGCCATCTTCGATTGGCGCGCCATCGAAGCCGACGTGAAGATCGTCGGCGGCGCAAAAACGACCTTTGACGGTCTGCGCGCCTTCTTCCGCTCGCAATGGGCCGACCATCTGCTGCTCTGCACAGACATTTCCGCGCTCTATGTCCTCGACGTGCTCGAAAACGAGCTCGCCGAGATCGAGGCAGGGCGCACGCAGGTCCTCCCGCGTGTCAATGCGCGCCCGACGGTCGTCCGCCGCGCAAAGCCCAAAAGCGCCGCCGCTCTCGACGACCTCAAGCAATGGACCAATGACAAGCCCACGAGGAGGAAAGCATGAAACTTTTGATCGGCGGAAGCCCCTGCACGCACTGGTCGATCGCGCAGACCAAGAACCGCGAAACCATGGAGGGATATGTGATGGATGCTGTTAAGTTTATTGAGGAGCGGAACAGAATGTGCGGCACCATGAGTGAGGTGTGGGGCGTTGATGCGGCGCAAATTGTGAAAAACACCGAGGAATGGTCTGCCGCACACCCGCGCAAGACGCGGCAGAGCGTGTTTTTGGAGCAGTATCCGGAGGCTGAAATTGACAAATGCGGGTGCTTGATGCTATGCCCAAAGCGCATTTCTGCTGATTGCCGGAACAGATACGGGAATTGTACAAATCGGGTATGCTCTGACTGCCGCCGCGAGTTCTGGATGCAGGAGGTAGAGTAATGGAACGCCTGACGAAGCGAGACACCGATGGACAGGCAATGATGGACTGCGAGAAGTGCAAAGCGAATTGGACGGGTAAGCATGGTAAGCCGATGGTTGACTGCACCGCGCTGTACTGCCGCAATCACCTCAAGGATCGCCTCGCCGCTTACGAGGACGCGGGGCTGGAACCTCGGGAGGTGTCTGCGATTGTTAAAGATTGGAGCGACCTTTGCACGGTGATCGGAGAATGTGGCGGCATCGACCGCCTGCGCGAGTTTGCCGAGGCCGACAAGGACGGGCGCGTGGTGGTGCTGCCATGCAAGGTGGGAGATACGGTGTGGGCTGCCAGTGGCAAAATCATCAAGTGCGAAATCGACGAAATGTACCTGTGTGACAGCGGGGGTATTGAGTTTCTTGTGTCGTTTAATTGTGACGGCGCTGACTGTAAGAGATGCCCATTTAACAACTGGACGCAAGATTGTTCCGGTGAGCGCTACTGCGACTGTGAATACGGCAACGGCTCATTCAAGGATAGTGACATCGGTAAAACAATATTCCTCACCCGCGAGGAAGCGGAGAAAGCATTGGAGGCGATGAAATAGTGGATTGCTTTAATTATTCATGCCCTTTTCGAGAAAACACGTCAAGTAATTGCAATAGGTGTGAGTGTGTAGCCTGTCAAAACAGAAGTGAGGCTGTGACATATATCGCAAGCAACCGCACATTGACAGAGGCGGATATAAAAACATTGGAGGCGGTGAAGGATGGCTGAATGCATTGAGCGAGAAGCTGTGATTGATCTAATCACACGTCGGTACGAAAATCCAGAAATCTGCACGCAGGAAATTAACAGCATTCCCGCCGCTGACGTTGCGCCGGTGGTGCATGCGCGGTGGATACATAGCCGATACGAGGACTGTTCTGAACAGTTTGAGCTTGTGAAGTGCTCCCAATGCAACCACGAGGCGTATGCGATGGCGTTCTATGTCCGCGGCGGCAATTATTGCCCCGCATGTGGGGCGAAGATGGACGGAGGTGACAACGATGCGGTTGGTTGATGTTGATGAATTGGGCGTGGGCCGGTGCAACAAAGATGTTCTCCCTGCGGCGTATTGCGCCGGTTGGAACGGTTTATTGGGGTTAATTGACAACGCTCCCACCGTTGATGCCGTGCCGGTGGTGCATGGACATAAGGTTGACGACGGGGGGTTCTACGCCAGATGCTCTCAATGCGACGGGGTACTGCCTCTTTGCGCCAACTATTGCCCCAACTGCGGGGCGAAAATGGACGGAGGTGCGGACAATGGCTGAATACATTGAGCGGGAGGCGCTGCGCGAAATTTTAGATGGCTGGCGCGATGCTCATGCTGACGTTGATGACGTACACGGTTGCGGCTTGCTGGAAGATGTGATATGCGAGGTAGACGCACAGACGGCCGCCGACGTGGCCCCGGTGGTGCGGTGCAAGGACTGTAAACACAAAGGTTGGGTGCAAGAGCCTTGTCATGGCAAGAGCGTTGACTATTGCAAGATTTGGGACTGCACTTTGCGGAATCTCGAAACTACATTTTGCAGTTACGGCGAGAGAAAGGACAGCGGGGACGGCTGATCGCCAGCCGCCCAACGCAACAAAAGGAGGTAAGCTATGGAGGATCGGGATAAAAAACTGCTGAAAACCTACGCAGCGCACAACATGAACGTGAGGGAGACCGGCAATGCGGTTTATCTGCACTGTAACTCCATCCGCTACCGCTTTCAACTCATTCAGCGAGAAACCGGGCTGAACCCACGGAATTTTTACGATCTGGAAAAGCTGTTAGCCATGATAGGCGCGCAGGGGTCATGACCCCCTGCATCGGTAGATCAAAGGGGAGGGGCACTTCATAAAGGAGGCCCAATATGAAATACCGATACACCGTCCAGCAGCTCCAAAAAATGGAGCAGTGCCGTTATCTCACCGACCGGGAGCGGCGCGTGTTCAATCTGGTTTGCCGCCGTGGCTGGGCGATCGAGGATGCGGCGGCAGAGCTGTACCTGTCCCGTTCCTCCGTGAACGCCTGTCTACACTCCATCCGGGATAAAGCAGGCATCTCCCGCCCAAACAAAAAACATCCCTAAGCCATGACAAGCGGTGTCCTGTGGTACGGTAACCATAGAGCACCGCTTGTTTTGCGCGCGGAAACAGGGGGTGTATTTTTAGAGAAGGAGGAATCTCTCTATGGCTGAATTTGCAAGCAAGGGCGTCGCAGGCACTGCTCTCGGCACCGGCATTGCCGGTCTGTCTCTGGGCGTCCTGAACTCTCTGGGCGGTCTCGGCGGGATCCTGCTGGGCAATCGCGCTGTTCCCTTTGCCGCCGGTATGGCGGCGGAGGCCGGATGCAGCGAGAACCACACGGTGAACCGCTACGAGCTGTCCATGGTGCAGGAGAACGCCAAACTCCGCAGCGACATTGCCCTGCGGGATGCCAACACCTACCAGGACCAGAAGATGCTGGAGATGTACAAGTACATCGACGGCAAGCTGGGCGAGGTGCAGGGTGTGCTGGCTTCTCAGGCGGTCAACAATCAGGCCACCAAGGACAGCTTCCAGCTGTTGCAGGAGCGCGTGGACTGCTGCAAGAACGAGCTGTGCGGGGCCATTTCCCGGGAGCGGGACGAGCGGAAGTGCGCTGACAACACCATTGTCACCTACACCAACGCCACCTTTTATCCCAAAATGGTCGCGGACATCACCACCGGCACCGGCACCACGCCCCAGTCCACCTATAACCCCCTCCCCGTCTCCACCTGTGGCCACGGCTGCGGCTGCTAAAAGGCGAAGAGGGAAGAAGAGAGGGGCATAGCGCCCCTCTCTCCCGTCATTGGAGGAATCTATGGTAACATTGGATCAGATCAAGCAGGGCGCTGCCCGCTATGTGGATGAGGAATTTACCGGCAAGCTCACCGGCTGGCAGAAATGGGCCGTCGGTGCCGGGGCTGCTATGGCCCTGGGCAATCTGGACGCCAGCCTTTCCGCCCTTCGGGAGCATCCCGCCGTGAAGGCCCTCGGCGTCTTTGACGAGGCGGGGAACGTAGATATTGACAAGATCTACACCTGCCTGAAAACCGAAGCCGCCAAAGGCCCCGTCACCACCAATATCCCCCTGATTGGGAACGTCACGCTGAATGAAACGGATGTGGACAAGCTCTACACCCTCATCAAGCAGAGTTAGGAGGATCGTATGCACGAGATCAGACACTTGGCCGAAGAGATCCGGGAGGAACTGGACGATGCCGAGAAGTACGCCCGTGAGGCCGTCAAGCACGCCGGGGAGGACCCGGAGGACGCCAGCACTTACGCCGACCTCAGCCGTCAGGAGCTGGGCCACGCCAATCGGCTCTATGAGATGGCCGTTCGCCACATCGAAAAGGCGAAAGACGCCGGTCTCCGTCCCACGGAAGCCGAGCAGGCCGTATGGGACTGGGAACATGAGCGGATGCTGGACCGCACCGCCCATGTGAAAACGCTCCTGTCCATGATGTGAAAGCCAAACAAAACACCCCCCTGCACGCCGCAGGGGGGGATATTTTTATTATAATATTATTTTTTCTCTTACTGCCGCTATGTATAAGAAAATCCCCCGCCGGACGGCGGGGGATTTCTTTTACCATTCGATGGGATAACTGCCAAAGAAAGTGTATGTGCTTTGGGCCGCCGCAATTTGGGCGGGTGTCAGCCCAAGTCCGTATACATACGCCCGGAAATCTGCCGCCTTTTCCTTTGGCTTCATTCCCTCTGCGTTGTACAGTTCCCGGTACTTGTCCAGAATCGAAATAGATGTACTCACACTGGCTCCAGCTTCCACCAGTGCCCCGGTAAAGGGGTTCTTTTCCGGCTTCGTGGTGCTGTTTTTTTCTTCCCATGCCTTACCGCGCTGTCTGTCTGTCAGACCGGTCAGATTCTTCAAAGCCTGTGCAGATTCCACACTGGTTACACTGCCATTGTTATCCTTGTCAGCGGTTACCTTGTAAAGGATGTACATATCCGGCGGTAGCACACTGGCAAGCGCACCTTTGGAAAAGCTGCTGTTGCTGGGCTTGTAGCTGCTGACAGCCTGCTTGCCCTTGACCTTGGCGTATTCATAGGCGTATCCGACCGCCTTGGCCTTGTCGGCGTCGGACAGCTTCTGATAGCCCTTGCTTTTCAGCAGCGGCTCCAAAACCTGCCTGCGCGTCTGGCCCATGACCTTCGCGTACTCCGTATACTCCTCTCCCGTGAGATACTTTCGCTCGCCGTTTACGACGAACGACTTCTCCGCGGCGGAGGGCAGGCCCTCGCCGGTCGCCTCATAGAGCCGCCGGACCTCCTGCGTGACCGCATCATTTTTGATCTCCTTGACCGTGCTCGGGGAGACGGAGTTCTGAATGATCCGCAGCAGCGGATCTCCGTTGCTGACCTCCTCGCCCCACATATCAATGCTCGGCTGCATGGCTTCGCGGGCGAACGGCGTCTTGCGCAACACGGTTTGTCCGAAATACTTCGCGTCCCGTTCGAGCTGCGATGTGCCGCTTTCAACATAGCTTTTGCGCACGGTATCGTCCAGCGCGGACGCGATCTTCCCGCCGATTGTGGGCAGGAACTGGCTCGCATAGCTCGACGCCACGCGCCCGACCGCGGACGCCATCGGATTGTCGGCGTAGCTGATGTTGCGGATGATGTCGTTGAAGGTGGAGAGCATTGAGGTCTCCAGCACAACGTCGCCGATGTTGCTCACCGCATCCATCAGGCCGCCGAAGTCCATACCGCCCTCCACGAGTGCGGCGCCGGCAAAGAGCGGGATCGCCGCAGGCACCGCCCAATCGAGCGTGTACGAGCGTCCGCCCAGCTCCAGCGCGTAATCCTGATGTCCGAGTGTCTTGTTGAAAGCCTCCTCGTCATCATCGTCGCCCGCACGGAGATTCAGCAACCCTTCCGATGCAAGGTATGCGCCCAGTGCCAGAATGCCGGTCCCTGTCAGGCCCTCGCATAAGCTGTCCACCGCGTCCGCCGCCGTCGCCTTGCCGCTCTTCACGTCCACCGCCGCCTGCTTTACAGCCTTTGCGATGCCGACGGGAGAATAGTCAAGGCCGGTCGTCAGAATGTTTGCCGGGGTCTTGCGGAACGGCATTACGGCGTCATAGGCGATGGAGAGCGCTTTTGCCGCCTTGTTGTCGCCCTGATAGTGTCCGGCGCGGGCAAGCAGCTCCGAAAGGGCGGTCGTGTTGCGGTAGGTCGCCTTCTGCGCCTCGTTAATGGCGTATTCCCGCGCCGCCGCCACAAGCTCCGATTTCGCGCCGCTCTGCGCTTCCTCCGCCGTCACACCCTTGGCTTTGAGCGCCTGTGCAAAGCTCTCTACATAGGCGGGACGATTGAAGATCACGTCGCCGCGGTCCAGCGCCGCCGTGTTCCAGCGGGATGCGGCATTGACCGCCTTGCCGACGCCGCTTTTGCCGAAAACCTGAGCGCGGCGCTTCTCCTCGATCTCTCTGGCGATGCCGCTGGCGTTGTATTCGCTGTATTTCCCGCCGCCCATTGCGCTCTGCTGGTCGGCGGCATACTGCTCCTTCGCCCATTGGCGCAGCTTGGCGTCGGCTCCGCTCCGCCCGACCACGCTTTTCGTGCGCTGGCTGCTGTCGCGCACGACCATCGGCTCGATCAGCGCACCGATGGTATTCTTCACGGTCCGCGCGCCGAGCTGGATCGCATTGCCCGCGAGGTTTCGGACGTGCGTGGTCGGATTGCCCAGCATAGACAGGTATCGCCATGCGTCCGCCTTTTCGCGGAAGGTGCTCGGGCTTTGGTCGGCAATGCTCTGCGTGATCGCGTCCCACGCCGCCTTGCGCCCTGCGTCGCTCTCCGCCGTCAGGTAAGCGTCGGCAAGCTCCGGGTCGATGAAGATGCCGTCATATTGGTCGACAAAATTCGTCTGCACCGTTTCCGCGTCTGCGGCGCGGCGCCTGCGCCCGGTCCCGCGTTCCTGCGCTTTTCGGTTCACACTGTCCACATAGCGCCGCAGGGAAAGCAGCTTCCCCGCCGGTGTCAGCCGGTTGAGCAGATTCATCGCCTGCATCGTCTGCGCCGAAGTGTGGGCGCTCTGCGCAATGTTCGTCAGCAGCTCAAAGGCGGTCACATGGTCTCCCGCCGCGACCGCTTCGTTGTAGGCGGCAATGCCGCGTGCCATATTCTCCTTGCCGACCGATTGCCCGAGCGACGCAAGCACGTTGAACTCGTCCGCCACCGTCTGATAGCCGCCCGCACGCCGGATCGCGTCCTGCGCCGCCGTGTGCGCGGCCTTGTCCGTGATGGGGAGATAGTCAAACGTGCCGCCCGCGACGGCCTGCTCGATCACCTCGGCGAACTCGTTCGAGGTCACGGGGGAATTGAGGATGGTCGAAACGGCTTTACTGACCGCCTTGCCGGTCGCAGGATTTACGGTCGGGACCTCGCTCGGCGCTCTGCCGTGCAGCTCCGCCGTGCGCTCCTCTGCCGTGCGGTTGACGCGGTGGAATTTGTCGCTTTGCTCCTGCATATTCTGAAAATCGCTGTTCAGGCTCCCGCGGTTTGCGCCGCCAAGCCCGTCCACGTCCCAGATCGGCAGTTCCTCCGCCGTGCGCTCCGTCACCGGCTGCGCGCCGTTGATCGCGCTCTTGGCGGCAATATAATCCAGATTCGGCCCCACGGTCGAGCCGTCCACCGCGGTGTAGCCGTTCGTGAGCATATCATCCAGCACGAGCTCCAGCACCTTCGCGGCCTTCACGTTCTCCTGTCCGTGGTCGCGGATCAGGCGGTCCGCCGCGTCGATGATCTGGCCTCGCGTCAGCCCCTCGTCCATTGCCTGCCGCAACGCGGGCGTCTCGAAGATATAGCTTGCGCGCCGATATCCGTTCGCCGTCCGCTCGCGTCCGCCCATCTGTTGCCCGTAGTGGAGCGACAACCCGGCGATGCCGGAAAGCTGCTCCGCCGCCTCCGTGTAGTAGGGCCGCATTTCGGGATGGTCGAACTGGAAAGCGTTCACGTCCCGCGCGCCCACGCTCTCGCTCGTGCGGTTGTCGATGTGCCGCTCCGGCGCATATTCCCGCGCCGCTTGCATATCCTGTGTATTGACAGGATCAGAGCCATGTGCTACACTGTCAGCAGAAGAGAACTCTTGCGGCGGGACGTTTCGGACGTTGCTGTTCAGGGCCGACGTTGTTTCGGTATTGGACACCGTATCTTGCGGGGTTCTTTTTCTGATGTATAGGGTGTCCGCCTGAATAGAGTGCGTTCCGTTCGATATAGCCTGCACTGTGATGTAATTATCTCCGATTTGCTTTTCAAAAATCAGCGCGGGTCTGCCATTGGCATCCTGCTTCGCCGACAACGAGACCTTATCCGGCGCGGTCAGAATTTCGGGTATTCTCGCTACCGCATCCGGCGTTAGGTGAACTTGTCCGCGCGCCTGCTCCACCAATGGGTCCCCGTGATGCTTGAACATATGCCGCACTGCGTCACTCGGGATAACGGCGTTGTAGCCCTCGATGTTCACGCCCGTTTCCTGCAATACCATCTGCGCTGTGCTCGCCGGGACCTTTCCGAGATAGGCGCGGTCCACATTGGTCTTATCCGAAAGCGCACGCCGAACAAAATCCGCGGCATCTTGGAATGTCGATACGACCTTGTTTTTCTTTCCGCTCGAAAGGTTTTCCTTTTCGTGCTCGGTGAGGGAAGCGAGGCCGTTTTCATTTAAGGCGCTCTGCCGGCCCTCTGCCGCGTTCTGCGCGTCGGGCGTCAAATTACCCTCGCCGTTCGCTCGCGTGGCTTCTGCGCCCTCTTGCGGGCTGATTTTCGTGCTTTCCCCGCGCGTGACGGCATTGCCTGCAATTTCCGCGCCGCTTCCTGCAAGGCCAAGAATACCGCCGATCAGTCCGTCGTAGAGAACGTCCTGCAACTCCAGCTCGCTATAGTTCTGCCTGACGCCCTTGCCGTTGTAGATGCTCTGCAAAATCGGCTGTACCACATCCTCCAGCATTTCCTCACCGCCCTCGGAGAGGAAAGAAAGCGCCGCTTTGCCCGCCGCACTTCCACCCATCTTGGCGACCGCGCCCTCCAATGCCTTATCCAGCACACCGCCGCCGAACACCTTCTTAAACGGGGCGGCGATGTTGGCGAGCTTTTCGGTCGCCACGCTCACCGCGGCGCTGCCCGCGCCGTAGGCGAGCGCCTTTGTCTTGCCCTCCATGCGCTCGGCGGTCGTCGCGTCGGGGGAAATGGCCGCCTTCGCCTCCTGTGTGCTGTCGCCGAACACGCGAGTTGCGATGCTCGGCAGGCCGCCCGCGAGCGCGTCCATTGCCATCTGTCCGCCCGCCACACCGACGTCCACCGCCGTGCGCCCGATAGCGCCCAGCCCCTCTTTTTCCTTGGCGATGCCGTACTCGGCGTCGCTCTTGAGCTTGGCGCGCGTATCGCCCAGCTTGCCGACCGCGTTCTCCACGTCGGCGGTTTTCTTCGTGTAGGCTTCGCTGTTGATGGCAATGAGCCGTTCGTTGCGGTCAATGAGCTGCTGCCAGCGTGCGCGCTCCTCCGCCGTCTGCGCCGCGTCGCGCTTGGCGGTGTAATTTTCGATGTTGCGGTGCGAAGCGTCGATGCTCGCCTTTTCCGGACTGACGGCCCACTCCGCCGCCTGCAGCGCCTCAAGGGCGCTTTCCACCGCGCCGACCTGCCCGGCCAGCCAGCCGTTCACCGTGCCTCCGAGCATACCGCCCTTCTTGTCTCGGATGGTGTCGCTCACCACCTGCGCCTGCGCTCTGCGCTCTGCGTCCGCATGGTTTGCGGTCCGGTGGCTGCTCCGCTCGCTTCGCGCACGGCTCGCACCGTACTTTCGCGCCTCCTGTACGAGAATATCGTTATAGGGGGCAGCGGAGGATTTTTTTGCCTCCTGCCGCTCCTGATACGCCATCAGATTGGGCTTTTTTGCGGCGGTCTGCCGCTGCTGCTTTTCCTGATAGGCAATGAGGTCAGGCATTTCCGCCATAGTGTCCGCTCCTTATCCGCCAAAAAGGCCGCTCAACTCATTCTGCTGTTCCGCAGACATATTCTTCCAGTACCGGTTTACAACATTCTGCGCCGAGGCCGCCTTGCCCTGTCCCATGTAGGTCAGGATCGTCCGCCTTATGTCGCTATAGCTCGGCAGGCCGTTTGTTCCGAGCAGAGCGTTTCCGCTGACCGGCCCGCTGACGGTTTCGGTCGTTTCACCGATATCGTCGGTCGTTCCGCTCTTGCCCTTGCTCGTGCTCTTCCTGTTACTCGCTTCAAGCTTGGCATACGCCAGCGCCAGATTGTCCGCTGCGTCCTTGCGGGACGCTTCAAACTCCGTGAGCCAGCGCTGCTGCTCCGCGTCCGCCTCAGCCTGCGCCGCCGCTGCGCTCTGCCGGCGCACCAGCTCCTGATACAGCGCGTTGGCAAGGTCGGCGTTTCCGCTCGCCTGTGCCTGCGCCACCGCCGCGTTGTACTGCTGATCCAGCGCCGTCAGCTCGCTTTCCAGATTTCCGCTCGCCTCGGCCTCCTGTGCGCCGAGGTCTGCAAGATTCCGCTGCAGCTCTGCGCTGCGGGCAAGCTCCGCCTGTCCGCTCGTGCCGGTGTTCAGCCCGCGCGCCGCGGCATACTCGCCGAAGTTTCGGCGGCTCAATTCGTTCTGCGCCGCCGCGAGGTTGCGCATCGCGTCATACTTCTGTGGGATAAGCTCGCCCTGCCGCTGCATCCGCGTTACGTTGGCGTTGTACGCGCCCTCCAGCGCCGAAAGGTTTGCCTGCATCTGCTGGCGGTACATGTCGCGCAGATAATCGCTCAGATCGTTCACCTGCTGCGGCTCTGTATAGCCGGAACTCTTGCGGCTGATCGCGCCGCCGGAGACGCCTCCTCCGTATCCGCCGGAAGTCCCGGCATACCCGCTGCCTCTTGTGCCGTCCGCATACGTCGGGTAGATCAGCTCACCGTCTGCGTCTACGCGCGGATAAACGTTAGCAAGATCCTCTCGCGCCGCACCATTGCGGACGTTGATTGCGCTCACAGCGTAACCGTTTTCGTCGTATGTAATGGCGTAACCGTTCTTCTGCACGGTTTTCCCAGCCCAGCGCATATCACGCGACAGGTCGGCGCCGGAGTAGGCGCCCTTCGTGCCCTTTGCGTAGGGCGTGGTGTCCTTGTAATTCAAGTTTGGCGCGCTGCCATCCTCACGGACCCATCCGGTCTGTGTCGGGCTCTCCGTATCATAATAATAGGCTTTCCCGGTCTTTTGTGTGTATCCGCCGCCCACGCTGCCGGAGCTGCCGCCGGAGGAACCTCTACCGGAGCCGCCGCCGGAATTTCCGTACTTCTGCTCGGCGGAGTTTAGCGCCTTCATCTGGTTCTTCGCCCACTCGGCGTTGCCCCCGCCGCCGGAGATAAGATTGTTGAGATATTTCCGCTCGTTGGCGTAGTTTGTCTTTTCGTTGTAGGCCATGCTCACTTCACTCCTTTATGATCTGCTGAATGTATGCCGTGATGTACTCTCCCCACGCCTTCTGCGTCGCGGGTCCGAATGAACCGTCTGCGTCCAACTCGTACCCACAGGCATTGAGAAATTCCTGCATCTTTTTGACTTCCTCGCCCTTGTCGCCGCGCACCAACGTGCGCTTTTCCGCCGGGTACTGTGGGCAGCCAAAGCCGCGGATGTACCGCCCGTTGATCTCCAGCGTCCGATAGCCGCACTCGTGCCTGCTGCCCTTGTTCCCCTCGAACACATTGATATAGCTCCCGACCACGCGCGTCACGATGCCGGTATGGTTTGGAGCGCCGGTGCAGTCCGTCGCGGCATAATCCCCGCCGTCGGCCCAATGGTAGAAAATCTGCTCGCCGATTTGGGGGACGTGCGCGTCGTCCTCGATCCATCGTCCGCGCGCCTGATACCACCGCATCTGCTCCCCGCAGGAGCATTCGACCGGGATCTTATCCGTCAGTCCGCAGAGGATCGCCGCTGCGCTCACCGCCGCCGCGCAGTAGTCGTCCGAATAGGTGAGCTTGTAGCCGCGCGGGTGCGGGAGGTAACTGTTGTAGACGTCCACGATCCGCTTATGTACCGCGTCGCCGCGCATGGCTCCGTCCCAGCTCGTCAGGGTCTTGATAAACTCGTCGCGCTTCATCGTCTCACCTCTTCTACAGGTACAGGAACCGCACGGCATAGAACTGCCGCTGGTTTGTGTTGATCTTGTTACACGCGCCGTTGATGGCGGCGACGTGCCCGCCGTCTAACATGACGGCGCTGGTGAGCTTGAGCTTGTCCCGACAAAAAGCGTTGACCTGCTGAGCGGTCATAGCCTTGCAGTAGACGCCGTAGAGCATCCCGCCCTTGTAGCCGAGGACGGTGTGGTTGGTCTTGCGCAGCACGTCGGAGTATGCGCCCGTAAAGCCCTCCGCCGCGGGGTCATAGCGGTCAAGCAGGCCAAGCCCGCCGACCGCCCACACGACGCCGCCCAGCGCCGCCGCCGAGGAGACGCGGGCAATGCGCACCGCGCCGTCTAAGGTCTTATAGAGCACGCTCTCCGGCGTCGGGTAGTGGCAACTCATGCCGCGCACCACCCTGCCGGCGCGCACGAGGATGCTGCACGGCGCTCCCTGCCACGAAAAGCTCCCCGAGATGCTGTTCTCCGGCAGCCGTCCGCTCAGGTTGAGCGGGTCAATGTCGCGGGCGAGGATGCAGGGCTGGCCGTACAGCTCGACATTGAGCGGGAAACAGTCCGCGCCCAGCTTCGCCGCGATGTCGCTCAGTGTCTGGTTGCCGATCCAGCCGTTGTCCAGCGCCCCGACGGAGCGCTGGATGGCCTTTATCATGCGCACCTCTTCCGAGGTGGAGCCGACCACATCTTTCATGCCGGCGGCTCCTCGTCGCTCCCAAGGAGCTTGTCGCCTGCAGCGTCCACGGCGTTTTTGCCCGCTTTCAACAGTCTGAGCAGCCACGCGGGGCGCTTCGCCCCCATGCTGACCGCGTGCTCGACCAAGCTGCCCAGCTCGCCCAATATGTACCATACGACCACGAGCGGCCCGATCATCACCGTATAATTGAACGGCAACGTCACCCCCGGCAGGTGCGAAACCATCATGCCGATAAGCCAGTCTGCCATCAGAGCGACGCACACCATAACAATCATGCCGCCCTTGTGCCACGCGCCTTCACGCAGCTTCGCGCTGCTCCACTCCCCGCGGTGCGCCGCTGCGGCAGAGCCGACCAGCCAATCCGCCAGCATCAGCCCGATCCACACGATCAGCAGCCAGCCGAACCAGCCCCAAAAGGCCGTCAGCATCGCCACCGCCGCCGTGATCCACGCCTTGATCGCCGTCAAAGTATTGTTCTCCATCGTTTTGTCCTTTCTGCACGAAGCCACATCGGACTTCCTGCGGTCATATTACTCCGTGTATTCCGTCCAGCCGTACACGCCCGGCTCCCACACGTTGCTGTCCACGTTGCTCGTCCAATGCTTGCCTTTGTGCGACACCTTGGCGTCCTTGCTGTAGGCGTCGTGCGCGCCGACGGGCTGCGACCATGCAGGCCAATCCTCCGCTGGGTCTGCCGCCACGCTCCACAGGCTCGCCGCCGTGTCCGGCGTCCAGTCGGCCTGCGAGGTGTGCGGCTGGACGCACTTGTAGAGCTTGCCATTGTGGCGGCGAAGCTGCCCCACGGTGTAGGCGACGGGGTAAGCCCACGGCGAGAAAAGGTCGGCGTGCTCACTCGCCGTTACCATGTCGAGTGTACCGACCTCGCAGAGGGCGACAAAGGCGACTGCGCTCGCGCTCTGAACACTCGCAAGGCTGCTCGCCAGTTCTTCGTTGGTGGGCGGGATAATCGGCTCCGGCTTGCCGTCGTCCTCGACTGTGTATTCGCCGTTGTAGGCCTCGGCCTTGGCAATTTTCTCGTTGGCTTCGCTCCAGCCAAGGGACACCTTGGAGAACACCTGCTCAATATTCGGCTGTTCCTTCGTACCGTGGTTGATTTCGGTGCAAAGTTGATACTTGATGACTTTCATGATGCCTTCTCCTTAGTCTGTGATTTTGGTGTACTTCATGGCAACATAAGCGCTGTAATTAGACAAATCAGCAGATGTCCAAATTGCGACATTTGTGTTATCCGCGTTAATGCCGGTGACTTGCATGCCAAACGCTCCTACAACAATAGCTTGATCTTGGGCCGACCCATACACTGATATAACGCTGGACACATTGGGGATATTGTGTTTAACGACTTTCTGTGTAGCGTTTGGCAGTGCCCCGAAATTGACCAGTTTACAGTACACAGGCTTGCCAAGATACCGCTCCGTGGTGCGGTATTCGACGCCGAGGGCGAGCGCTGGGTTTGTATATTCCCAAGGATGCCAAGTCCCGTCCGTGAGTCGCTTTTTTTGCGCATGGTATATCTCGCTCGAAGAACTGGCAAGAACGTTGGCTGGACCATGCCAGTTAACAATTGCATTCCCATTATTTGCAATTCTAATATCGGCAAAACCGCCATTCCCGGAGTAGATGTTCGCCGGATAATCGGCTAACTCCGTGATCCGAATAACTTTATCAGTTCCATCAATAAAAGAATCAACAAATTGTTCAAATTTTGAGCCGTCACTATCATCGAAGATTAAAAAGTTTAAGACTTCTCCGTACCCAAACCCGCCGGGGGCCGCCCCGATGTTCCCCCGCGCCTGCGCCTTCTGCGCGTCGGTGAGTGTCTGCGCGGCGTCATAGCGGACGAAGTTGCTGGAACCGCCCACGGGGCCTTCCGGGCCGATTGCCCCCTGCGGGCCCTGCGGGCCCTGCGCGCCCTGCGCGCCCGTATCGCCCTTCGCGCCCTTCGCCGCAATGAGCCGCCAGTATTCCGCGTTCGGAGGAGCGATGCCGGTGCATGGCTTGATGCACAGATAGCTGCTGCCGGCAGAGGCAACCTTATTGCCGACGGCATAGGCTTTGGAGGAGCTGTAGTCCTCCCACACGTTGCGCGCGTTCTCCGCGCTCACGCGCTGCGCTTCGGCGTTCTGGCGGGCAGCCTCATTGCTCTGCCGCACCTGCTCTGCTGCGACACGCGCCGCCTCCGCCTGCTTGCGGCTCTCCTCCGTGGCGTCCTCCGCCAGCACCGCCGGGATCAGGGTCTCGTTGATGTACTTCTTGATGATGTTGCCGGATTCGT
>ERZ1034865.502-NODE-502-length-24036-cov-5.977524_pt1 | contig 24036 bp, 18 predicted proteins | sample MGYA00520632_ERZ1034865 | MGnify/ENA primary metagenome ERZ1034865 (study PRJEB33766, sample SAMN09781738) | gut metagenome | biome: gut microbiome | host: Homo sapiens | place: Madagascar | study: EMG produced TPA metagenomics assembly of the PRJNA485056 data set...
GGCATCGAGGCTGGCTGGGGCATCGAGGCTGGCGATGGCATCGAGGCTGGAGATGAATTTGGCATTTATGCCGGTTTGTGCTGCCGTATCACGAATAAAACTCAACGCAAGATCATCGCAAAAAAACGCCCGGAGAACATCATGTGCGGCGAATTTGAGGAAAAGAGCGATTCGGAGGGTAAATGATGGCTGACGAATATATTCTGAGAAGCATTGCAATTGCGAAGCTGACAGCACTGGAAGTTACTGACCCATTCGCCACGATTGCCGATGCAAAGCGGGTGCTTGCGGATATGGCTGCTGCCGACGATGCGAAGGTGGTGCATGGGAAGTGGGGTGACAATGGGATCGCGGGTTCGATGCTGGTGAAATGCTCTGTATGTGGCTTTGACTGCGGAGCAAACAGCTTTTCTTACTGCCCGAACTGCGGGGCGCGGATGCGGCAGGCGAAGCGGGGGAAGACTCAGAGGAAGTATAGGGAGATTCTGGCTCTGTATCTGTACTGCGTGGAGGTCAGGATGGATGCCCGGCTGGAACGGCTGCACGACGGATGGGCGATTCGGTTTCCAAACGGGGGAGACTTTGCATAGCACGCCGGAACATACGGAACGAATGACGGATTTGTGGAACCGGCGATCGGGTGCGAGAAGGACTATTCGCCGGTGTCGCTGCGGGAAGCGGAGAAGCTGATTTGCGAGAACCGGGAGCGGCTGATGACACCGAGTTGTGAGGGGGAACGAGGGATGGAAGGTGAATGAAAGCGCCGCTGACTGGGGCCTTGTTTTCGACACGCTGCTGCTGATAGCATTTCTTCAGTCGGATGCGGAAACGCCGGAGGCTGCGGCGGAGAAATTCGCGAAGAAACTCCTTGACATTCCGGAGAATGTAGACCTTTTCGCGGAAACGCCGGAAGAACGGCGCGCACGGAGTGACAAGTGGTATGCTCAAGAATGGGAGAAAATTAAGCAAGAAAATGAAGTTTTAAAGTCTTTAGAATGACGGCTGAACGGAGCGCCGGGTGTAGGCCTGCGAGAAAATGGGAGGAACAATGAACACTGAAATCAAGAAGATCAAAGATCGATTGGGAGAGCCTGAAGCTCTGGCACAGTTGGCCGAGGAATGCGCGGAGCTGGCACAGGCGGCGCTGAAGCTGCGGCGGGCGCTGGATGGAAAGAATCCGACGCCAAAGACGGTGGAAGAGTGTCGAAGAGATCTTTGCGAAGAATATCTTGATGTGATTATTTGCACGGGTGTACTGAATTTAGATCTGCCGCCGGAGGGTGTAGAAAGGAAGATGCTTCGCTGGATGAAACGCCTCGGGATCAGAAACGGCGATTGTGGCACAAAAGGGCCTCCGGGCGCGCTGGGGGTTGATCCACGGGGCGAGAGAGGAACATGACGGCTGAACGGAGCGCCGGACGACCGGCGCTGCTTTGAACCGGCAGAAAAAGGGTGAAAGGGTGAGCGGGATGCGCAGAGTGAAGCAGAGGATCTTTTGCGGCGCGGTTTGCGAGCAGATCGTATACAACATCCGGGATGGCGCGGACGTGAAGACGGCGAAGATTGGAAAGCCGCGCTTTGAAAATGAGGAAGACAGGGCAGCGCACCGCGAGGCGATCAGCCGCCGGAAGAATGCGCGGCTTGTCAATGCGAACTTCTCGCCCGCCTCGCTTTATTCGACGCTGACCTTTGATCTGGACAGCGAAGTACATACCGTTGCGGAGTGCAAGCGGGAACGGGACAATTTTTACCGCCGCATACTATATAAATATCCGGCGGAGAAGATCTATCTGGTGTACGGCAAGGGCAAGCACACAGGGCGCTTCCATCTGCACATGATCTCTGACGGCGTGCCGGAGGAGGAAATCGGGAAGCTCTGGGGACGCGGCAGCGTGATCGACGTGAAGCCGCTGCGCAAGCACAACTATTATAAAAATGAGAGCGGGCAGCTCGTCGACCACGGGCAGGACTATACGGCGCTGGCGAATTATCTCTTCGACCATTGGCGGGAGGAGTTCGGCGGGCACCGCTGGAAGGCGAGCCGGACGTGCCGGATGCCGGAGGCGGAGATGCCGACGGAGGCCGTGCGCGAGTACAGCCCGAAGCGGCCGCCGGTGGCGCCGCGCGGATATGTGCTGGCGGAGTGCCGGGCGACGAAGTACGGATATCAATATTATAAATATGTATGTGTGCCGGAAAAGGAGCAGGAACGCAAGCGGACGGGACGCCGCTTAGATTGAGCCTTGTAAATGTGTAAAGTTTTACGACGAAGGAGGCGGAGCATGAGCGACTACTGGCACAGGGCGTACATCTGCCCATTTTGGGCGGCAGCTGGCAAAAAAACGATCAAGTGCGAAGACGGCTGCATGCTCTGCTTCCGGGAGAGCTGCGACACGGCAGAGTACATCAGCCGGTATTGCGCAAGCTATGATTACCGGAAGTGCAGCGTCGCGGCGGCAAAGCTGCGATATTTTGACCGGCAGGCATAAAGATATTGGCACAGAGGAAGCGCGCGGGGGTGGCCCGGGCGCTCTTTTGGCGTGGGGTGAAAAGCCAAAAAGCATGGTTTATGCTTAAAAGCGAAGGGAGGTGACGCCGGATGGGACGGAAACCGACATTCACATCGGCAGAGGAAATGCAGGAGAAGATCGACGCCTATTTTGCAAGCTGCGAGCCGGAGCTGCTGCGAGATGGAGATGGAACGCCGATGCTGAACAAGAACGGCGAGCCGGTATATGTCGGCGGAAGGCCGATGACCATTCAGGGACTTGCATTGGCGCTCGGGTTTACCTCGCGGCAGAGCTTGCTCAACTACAAGGCAAAGCGCGAATTTGTGGACACGGTGACGCGCGCGCGCCTGCGCGTGGAACAATACGCAGCCGAACGGCTCTTTGACCGGGATGCACAGCGCGGCGCACAGTTCACATTGGCCTATGGCTTCGGATATGCGCGGGACGTTGAGGACGGCAAGAACCGGGAGACGCAAGGCGTGAAGATTGAGATTGACCGGGAGCTGGAGGAGAGCAGCGAATGAGAACGCTGACAATCGGCACGGTACAGCCGAAGCAGTGGCTCTTTATGACAGACAAGCACAGACACATCGCATACGGAGGCGCGCGCGGCGGCGGGAAAAGCTGGGCGGTACGCGCAAAGGGAAAGCTGCTGGCGCTGCGCTATCCAGGAATCAAGATCCTGATTGTGCGGCGCACGATGCCGGAGCTGCGCAACAACCACATCGACCAGTTGCGGACGGAGCTGAAGGGATTTGCAAAGTACAACCAGACGGAAAAGATCTTCCGTTTCCCGAATGGCAGCAGTATCGCGTTCGGCTACTGCGCAAAGGACAACGACCTCTACCAGTATCAGGGCGCGGAGTATGACGTGATTTTCATCGACGAAGCGGCGCAGCTCCGCGAGGAATGGATCAAGAAGATCAACGCCTGCGTGCGCGGCGCGAACGGGTTTCCGAAGCGGACATACTACACGCTGAACCCAGGTGGGCCGAGCCACGGCTATTTTAAGCGGCTGTTTGTCGACCGGGTTTTTAACCCGGACGAGCACCCGGAGGATTATTCCTTCATCCAGGCGAAGGTCACGGACAACAAGGCGCTGCTGCGGGAGCAGCCGGACTACATCCGAAGTTTGGAGAATCTGCCGCCGACACTGCGGGCAGCGTGGCTCGACGGGAGATGGGACGTCTACGAGGGGCAGTTCTTTGAGGATTTCGTCAACAACCCGGACGGCTACCAGACAAGGCAGGGCACGCACGTCATCGACCCATTCGAGATTCCGAGCGGGTGGACGATCTGCCGGAGCTACGACTTCGGCTATGGGAAACCGTTCTCCTGCGCATGGTGGGCGGTGGACTACGACGGCGTGATCTACCGCATTTTGGAGCTGTACGGCTGCACGCAGACGCCGAATGAAGGTGTGAAGTGGACACCGGACAAACAGTTTGCGGAGATTGCGAAGATCGAGCGGCAGCATCCATGGCTCAAGGGAAAGGACATCACAGGCATTGCAGACCCGGCAATCTGGGACGCGAGCCGCGGCGAGAGCATCGAGCAGACAGCGGCACGGTACGGCGTGTATTTCACCAAGGGCGACAACGAGCGCATCGCGGGATGGATGCAATGCCATTACCGGCTGCAATTCGACGAGAACGGTTACCCGCGGATGTATGTTTTCCGCAACTGCGAGGCGTTTATCCGCACGATCCCGATTCTGGTATACGACGAGCACAAGGTTGAAGATCTCGACACAAGCATGGAGGATCATGTGGCGGACGAATGGCGGTACTTCTGCATGAGCAGGCCGATTCGCCCGATGCAGACGGCTCCGGCGCAGCCGATTTGGGCTGATCCGCTGAACCAGATGAAAAAACACTGAGAAATATGCACAGAAAAGCGAATGAATATGCGAGAAGGCACAAAAATTCCCGGGGTAAAGACCGGAGAATGGGCGCATAACGGTGAATATATGAATGAAAGGGGTGGGGCCGATGCTGATGCCAGCATTGACGGACACAGAGAAGAGCACCGTCACGACAGAGGTCTTCGGGGGCTACAACCACAATCTCGAAATTGGAGACGGCGAGTTTTACGACATGAAAAATCTGTGCTCGGAGCACTACCCGCTTTTGAGCCAGAGGCCGAAGCGGAGCTTTGACCGGCAGCTGAACAGCCCGCAGGCGCTTATCTCGCGGGACGCGCTTTGCTGGATCGACAACCAACAACTCTATATCTCCGGCTATTCGATGGCCGAGTACATGACAGCGGTGCAGATCACGAGCGGGAAGAAGCAGATCGTGTCGATGGGTGCGTATCTCTGCATCTTCCCGGACGGCATTTACTTCAACACGGAAAAGTATTCGGACAACGGCTACATGGGGCACGCAAACAGCGTGGCGCTTGGCGCGAGCCGGAAGCTCGGCATTTCGCTCTGCACGGTGGACGGCACGGCAATCACGGTGAGCTATACGCAGAGTAATCAGCCGGAGAACGCGACAAACGGCCAATACTGGATCGACACGAGCGGGAGCGTGCACACGCTCAAGCAGTACGCGGCGACAACCTCGCAGTGGGTGTCGGTGCCGACGGTCTATCTCAAGCTCGCTGCGGACGGCATCGGACAGGGATTTTCCAAGTACGATGGAATCCAGCTGAGCGGGCTGACCGGAAGTGAGCAGGTGAAAGCGCTCAACGGCTCGCACATTCTCTACGACGTGGCGGAGAGCTACATCGTGATCGTGGGCCTTGTCGACCAGACGACGGAGCTGACGAGCGGGACGGTAAAGACCGAGCGGCGCGTGCCGGACATGGACTATGTGACCGAGAGCGGAAACCGGCTCTGGGGCTGCAAGTATGGCGTGGTAGACGACGAGACCGTGAACGAGCTTTATTGCTGCAAGCTCGGGGACTTCAAGAACTGGGAGTGCTACGAGGGCGTGGCGACGGACAGCTGGAGGGCAAGCTGCGGAACGGATGGGAGATGGACGGGCGCGGCGACGCTGGCCGACAGCCCGATCTTCTTCAAGGAGGATTGCTTCCACCGGGTATACCCATCTGCACAGGGCGCGCATCAGGTTGTCGTGCAGAAATGTGAGGGCGTGCAGCGCGGATCGGAAAAGAGCCTCGTTGTGGTAGATGACCGGCTCTATTACAAGTCGCGCATGGGCGTCTGCGTCTACACGGGCGGGATGCCGGAAAACATCGGCAGCGCGTTTGGAAACACACTCTACTATGAGGCCGTGGCCGGAGGGGTGCGCGGGAAGTATTACATCTCGATGCGGAATGGAGAAAACGGCTGGGCGCTCTTCTGCTACGACACGCGGCGCGGGATCTGGCACAAGGAGGACAGCCTGCACGCGGCAGAGTTTGCCCGCGTGGACGATGAGCTTTACTGCCTGGACAGCGAGAAGCATGTAGACTGTCTGTATGGGTCGGCGGGACAGCTGGAAGGGGCCGTCGAGTGGATGGCGGAAACAGGAATGATGACCTACGGCCTCGCGGGGAAGAAGTACATCACGCGGCTCGATCTGCGGATGCAGCTGCCGAAAGGAAGCAGCATGGATTTCTGGATTCAGTACGATTCGGACGGACAGTGGCGGCACAGCGGACATCTGGACGGGAAAGGACTGCGGACGTTCCTGCTGCCGATTCGACCTTGCCGGTGTGACCATCTGCAATTCCGCATGACGGGCAAGGGCGAGATCAAGCTATACGGCCTGACGCGCGTGCTGGAAGCGGGAAGCGACGCATGAGAAAGGAGGTGCGACGATGGGCAGCATGAAATTGGCGTACCCATCCATTGCCGGAAAGACGAGCGGGGAGCAGCTGGAATCCATGCGGCGCTACCTCTGCACGCTGACGGATCAGCTCAACCTCGCGGACTGGTCGGCGGGCGCGGTGCTGCAGGAAGTGTCGCGGGCCATTGATGCGGACAGCCTGCCGGACGCGGAGCGGAAGACGCAGCTCGGGAATTTTGGGCAGCTCAAGGCGCTGATTATCAAGACGGCAGACTACGCCGCCGCGAACAGCGAGGAATTTCAGACGAAGCTCTCGGGGAACTATGTGGCGGTATCGGACTTCGGGAAGTACTGGCAGGAAGCCACGATGACCATTGACGGAAACGAATTCGGCATCCGGCAGCTCTACGACTACGCAGCGGGCATCAACAATGATTTCACGGTGAAGTCACAGCAATATGTGAAGACCGGGCTGCTCTATTACAACGGCGCAGTGCCGGTCTACGGCGTGGGCGTCGGCAACATCGAGACCACGGTGACGAAAGACGGCGAGACTGTGGTAGACCAGAAGAAAAATGAGCTGGTGACCGTGACGCCTGGGAGGCTGTCCTTCTGGCAAAGTGGAAGCGAAGTGGCGTATCTCACGGATAAGAAGCTGCACTTCCCGTCCGGTACGCTGGAAGCGACAAATGCGGTACTATCCGGGACGCTGACGGCGGCGAGCGGATCGACGATCGGGCCGTGGACGGTATCGGACAGCAGCATCTACCGTACCCACAACACATGGGGCGCGACCGGTGGACTGTATTTCGGAACGAGTGGGCTGAGCCTCGGCAGCAATTTCAAGGTCGACGCGAGCGGAAATCTGACGGCGAGCGGCGCAAGCATTTCGGGGACCATTACGGCGAGCAGTTTGTATGTCGGTGGGAACGAGATCGCGACACAGCTGAACTATCTGACACAAACGGTGTATTCGCAGCTGAGCGCGCTGATGGGCTATGTTACAGCGCAGGGGCAGTACAGCGGGAATCTGGCGGGGAACACGGTCACGGTTGGGTCGCAAGGGATTTTGTATGGGAGTTATAATTCACAGGGAAACCCGGGCATGGAAGTGTACGGTTCGAACGGACTGAGACTGACGTCTGCTGGAAACGTATATCTTGGTGCACAGGGCGGCGGATCGAATGGATCGATCACCATTGGCGGCGGGAAGGTCAGCATCTACGCTGAATCCGGGCTATACGTTAACGGAACGAAGGTTACATAAGGAGGAACAACATGGGAATTGGAATGGCAATCGGGGCGCTGAGGGAGAAGCTGATCAAGGACATCAATGAATCCGGCCTGCCGCCTGTGGTGGTGGAACTGGTGCTGCAGCCGCTCATGGCAGAGCTGCACGGAATGGCGATTGGGCAGATCCAGGCGGAGCAGATCCACAAAAAAGAGGAAAAGGAGAAAGCCGATGCAGGAACAGAACATGCAGACGATGGAGAATGAACAGATGGCACCGGTGCTGACGCAGCCGATCGGCGAAGCGCAGGTGCGGCAGGCGTTCGCCACGCTGCAAAAATACAAGGCGGGCAAGGCAAACCTCGAAGCGCGCGTGACGGCGAGCGAAAACTGGTGGCGGCTCAAGAGCTGGCGGCAGATTCAAAAAGGGAATCCGATGGACGATAAGTGGGCGAGCGCATGGCTCTTTAACGTCATCATGGGCAAGCACGCGGACGCGGTCGCGGCATACCCCGCGCCCGCCGTCCGGCCAAGGGAACCGGACGACCGGGGAGAAGCAAAGCGGCTCTCGTCCATCCTGCCGGTGATCCTGGAACAGAACGATTTCGAGGAAGTCTACTCGGACAGCCAGTGGACGAAGCTGAAGCAGGGGACGCTTGTCTGGCATGTGAGCTGGGACAGCTCCAAGCTGAACGGAATCGGCGACATCGCCGTGAACGCGGTCGACATTCTGAGCTTTTTCTGGGAGCCGGGGATCACAGACATTCAGAAATCGAAAAACGTCTTTGTGACGGAGCTGGTCGACAACGACATCCTGACGGCCAAGTACCCGGAGTTGGAAGGGAAGCTGAAATCGACCGGCAACATCATGCAGCAGTACAACACAGATGACACCGTGCCGACGGACAACAAAAGCATGGTGGTGGACTGGTATTACAAGAAGTGGCGAGGCGGCAAGAGTGTGCTGCATTTCTGCAAATTCGTCGGAGACAACGTACTGCTGGCGACCGAGAACGACGGAGAGCAGAAATATAGCACGCAGCAGATGCCGGACGGCTCGGTTGTGCAGACGCCGGTCGGAAGCCCCATGGCGGAGACGGGCCTTTACGACGACGGGGATTATCCGTTTGTGGTGGATGCGCTGTTCCCGGTGGAGGGCAGCATTGCAGGCTACGGATACATCGACATCGGCAAGAGCGCGCAGGAGCAGATCGACCGGATGAATCAGGCGATTATCAAAAACGCAATTATGGCGGCGTCGCCCCGGTGGTTCCGGAGAAACGACGGAAGCGTGAACGAAGAGGAGTTCGCGGACTGGACGAAGCCTTTTGTGCACGTGGATGGCATTCTCAGTCAGGATTCGCTCATGCAGATCCAGGTGAACCCGCTGAACGGGAACTATATCACGATCCTGCAGAACAAGATCGAAGAACTGAAGTGGACGACCGGCAATACGGACGTCAACAATGGCGCGACGAGCTCCGGCGTGACGGCGGCCTCCGCGATTGCGGCGCTGCAGGAAGCATCGGGCCGGTCGAGCAAGGACAGCACGAAATCGTCGTACCGGGCATACGCGCGGCTCATCCGCATGGTGATTGAGCGCATTCGGCAATTCTACGATCTGCCGCGTCAGTTCCGCATTGTGGGGCAGCGCGGCGCGGAAGAATTCGTGCAGTATTCCAACCAAGGGCTGCAGATGCAGCCGCTCTATGGCAAGGACGGGCAGCCGGACGGGATGCGGAAGCCGGTATTTGATATCGAGGTTTCGGCACAGAAGGCGAGCGAATATACGGCGATGGCGCAGAACGAGTTGGCGCTGCAATTCTTCCAGCTGGGCTTCTTCAATCCGCAAATGGTGGATCAGGCGCTCGCGACGCTGGACATGATGGACTTCGACGGGAAGGACAGCATCGTGCAGAAGATTCAGGAGAACGCCGACCTTGCGGAGCGCCTGGCGCAGTGGCAGCAGATGGCGCTTGCCGTGGCAGATCGATATGATCCTTCGCTCGGGCAGGCGCTGGCCGAACAGGTATTGATGGAGGGCGGACAGGCCGTACAGGCTCCGCAGGATGAAAAGCTGGCAGAGATCAACACCGGCGAGCAGCAGGAGCCGACAAAGGTACAGAACGCGCGGGAACAGGCGCAGAAGGCCACGCAGCCAGAATAAAAACCGATCTGCAAACCAGCGAAGCGTTTGCAGATCGGAGAGGAAGAAGCAACCTTGCAAGATAAGGGGCATCGCGTGCGATGCCACGTTCTGAAAAGGTTGTTTCTGACGACGTGGGGTGAAATCACAAAAAACGCATGGTAGACTGAAACTAGAAAACCAGAAAGGACTTGCTTTATGGATGAACTTATGGCAGGAGCGCCCCAGGTGGGCGCGGCTGACGTCGCCGGTCAGCAGATGAGCGGGCAGGCAGCTCCGGCACAGGCGCAAGTGCCGCAGCAGCAGGCCAACGTCCCGGACGCTCAGGGACAGCAGGAAGAGACCTTTGAGAGCTTGATCGCGGGAAAGTACAAGCAGCAGTACGACAGCGCAGTCGGCGCGGCGGTACAGAAGGCCGTGAAGCAGCGGCTCAAAGGGCAAGGGGCGATGAAGGCGCAGATCGAGGCGATGGCTCCGGTGGTCGACCGGCTGGGCGTGCTCTATGGAATTGACACCTCAGACCCGAGAAAGATCGACTATGCGGCGCTGGCGCAGAAGTTTGGCGCGGATAACCGTCTCTACGAAGCAGAAGCCATGGAACGCGGCTCGACGGCGGACGCGGTACGCAGCGAGTATGCTTCTCGCGCGGAAACCGCAGGGATGCGCCGCCAGCTGCAGGAGTACCAGCTTCAGGAGCAGTTCAACGGCATCCGGTCGGCATTTGACCGGGATGTTGCCGGGCAGTACGGGACGAGCTTTGAGGCCGAGATGGCAAACGAAGACTTTGCCAGGCTGATTGCGGCGAACGTCCCACCGAAGACAGCCTACGAAGTGGTACACATGGCAGAGATCCAGGCAGCGCAAGCGCAGGTGGTGGCAGCACAGGCAAGAAACAACGTCATGCAGACCATTCAGGCGCAGGGCGCAAGACCGCCAGAGATCGGCGGGAACGCCAACGGCGGGCAATTCACAAACACAGACCCGCGCAGCTGGACGAAGCAGCAGCGCGAGGACATCATCAGAAGGGTTCAGAGGGGGGAAAAGATCGTCCTCTGAGCAGAAGGAGGAAAAGAACTATGCTTAACATCGGAATCCAGTTTTTCGCGGATGCGGGCACGCTGGTCAACACGACCGGAAACTATGTGAACGCATACACCGGTACGCCTACGGCGTTTGACACGACCAACAAGCTGACGCCGACGATGAAAACGTTTTACGACACGCAGCTCTTGGAGAATGCGCGTCCGGAGCTGATCTTTGCACAGCTTGCCAAGAAGCAGGCGCTTCCGCGCAACCACGGCAAGAGCGTGGAATGGCGCAAGTGGAACACGCTGCCGGAGGCGGAGACGCTGACCGAAGGCGTCATCCCGACCGGCCAGAAGCTCGGTATGTCGAGCATGACGCAGGATCTTGTGCAGAAGGGTCTTTACGTCACGATCTCCGATCTGCTGGAACTGCACGCGATTGACAACGCGATTCTTGGCGCGACCGAAGAGCTCGGCGCGTCCGGCGGCATGAGCATTGACAAGATGGTGCGAAACGAGGTCGTGGGCGGCACGGTGAAGCAGCTCTGCGACAAGGTGAACGCCACGACCGGCGAACATACCGAGGTGACAGAAAGAAGCGGCATGGACACCACTTGCGTGCTGACGCCGACCGAGGTCAACAAGGCCGTGACCACGCTGAAAAAGGCGCACGCGCCGACGATCAACGGCAAGTACGTCGGTATCATCCATCCGTCTGTCGCGTTCGATCTGCGGCAGAGCAAGGAATGGGTTGAGGCGCACAAGTATGCGGCGGTCACGGAGCTGTTCAACGGCGAGATCGGCGAGCTGCACGGCGTGCGCTTTATCGAATCGACGAACCAGAAGGTCTGGAACGACAGCACGTGCCCGGTCAAGACGGCTGCTGCGAGCGGCAACCCGGCGATCTATTACAGCGTGTATGCGACGATCATCATGGGCAAGGACGCATTTGCCATGATCGACCCGGACGGAGGCACGATGGAAATGATCGTCAAGACCAAGGGCGAAGCGGGCGGCCCGCTGGAACAGTTTAGCACCGTCGGCTATAAGTACGAAGGCGCGGCAAAGCGGCTCTACGAGGAGCGCATGGTGCGCATTGAGAGCACGAGCGCATACTCCGCGACCGACCCGGCCAACTAAGGAAGGAGAACCCAGATGGCAAAGACAGAAGAAACCGCAGTTGTGACCGCGACAACCGAACAGGCATATGACCCATGGAAGGATATGCGGGAGATTATGCTGCCGAGAGCGGGCAACAACGAACAGCAGTTCCAGTATGTCGGCGTGAACGGCAGAACGTTTCAGGTGCCGAGGGGCAAGCGGACGGAGGTGCCGCGCCCGGTCTATGAGTGCCTGATGGAAGCACAGCAGCAGGCGCAGGAAGCCTTTGAAGCCAACCGCGCGAGCGAGCCGAAATAACAACATAGTGCCCTTTGCGGCATGACGAGAGGGAGCGCGTGCCGCTCCCTCTTTTTCATAGGAGGTGGAGTATGAGAATTCGAGAAGCAATTGAGATGATCGACCGGCTGATGCCGAATCAGTACGGCGAGGAAGATAAGGTGCACTGGCTCAGCGAGCTGGACGGTATTGCAGACAGGGACGTTTTCCGGGCGCATGAGCGGGAGGAGGACACGGGAGAGTTCACCGGCTATCCGCCGGGGGTAGACCTCGACACGATTTTGCTGATTCCGTTTCCGTATGAGGACATCTACCGCTGGTATCTGGAAATGAAGATCTGCGATGCGAACGGCGAGCTGACGAAATACAACAACGCCGCTGCCAAGTACAACAGCTATTGGCAGGGATTTTGGAACGCATACAATCAGGAGCACATGCCGCGGCAGGCGGCGACGTATTTCAAACTGTAAAGGGGTGAAGACATGGCAATTTATCGCGTAGAGAACGGGAAGGCCCCGGCGGGCCTTTCGGCGGGCGACGAGGTCGTGACCGGCGGCGGAACATACCGGATCACAGGTGTCAACGCGGACGGCAGCTACCAGAGCCAGGTGAGCAACAAGAAACAGACGACCTACAACTACAAGGGGCAGTATACGCAGCGGCAAAGTCCGATGCTCTCGCAGGGCGTGAGCGGGTATACGCAAAACAGAATCAATGGGCTGGAAGGCGGTTACACGCCGGGCTCCGCTGTGCAGCAAGCGCAGGCGTATCTCAATCAGGTACAGTCCCGCAGACCGGGAGAATATCAAAGCCAGTGGGACGGCGAGCTGACGGATCTTTACAACCGGATCGCGAACCGGAAGCCGTTCAGCTATGACCTCGGGACAGACCCGGTATATCAGCAGTACAAGGAGCAGTACCAGAGGCAGGGGCGGCTCGCGATGCAGGACACGATGGGCCAGGCGGCGGCGCTGACCGGCGGCTATGGCAGCACCTACGGCGAACAGGTGGGGCAGCAGGCGTACAATGCCTATCTGCAAAACCTGAACGACATTGTGCCGGATCTGTACAATGCGGCATACAACCGCTACCGCGACGAGGGCACAGACCTCTACAACCAGTATGGATTGCTCAGCGACCGCGAGAATCAGGCGTACGGCCGGTACCGCGACACGGTGAACGACTATTACTCCGACCTCTCCGACGCGCGCAGCGCCTACGACAGCGCCTATTCGCGGGAGTACAACCAGTGGAGCGACCAGCTCAGCTATTGGTCGCAGAAGGCGGCAAACGAGAACAGTGCCTACTTGCAGCAGCTTGCGGCACAGAGCAGGGCGAGCGGCGGATCGGGCAGCGGCTCCGGCGGGAGCGCATCCGGACTGACGGATCGGACACTCATCAATGGGTACGGCGATTTCGAGAGCAACAAGGCGATGCTGGATGCCAGCTATCGCGGCGTGAAGAAGACCATTGAGATGCAGATCGCACAGGGAAATCTCAGTGCGGCGTATCAGACGGCGGTCAACGCGCAAAGCCAGATGAGCCATCAGCAGTGGTCGGACATTTCGCGCCGGATCTTCGAGCTGACCGGCAAGAAGATCGATGACGCCGTGAACTATTACAACAGCGGAACAGGAACGGCGGGGACTGCGGCTACAAGGAAAAAATAAGGAGCGACGATATGGCGATCATTTCGGAAAAGAGTTTTGTGAATGGTGCGCAGAAGAACCAGAACAAGAAGACAAAAAGACCGCAGACGGCCATCGTGAACGAAGCGGATTTCTTGTCACGCGGAGGCGAGGAAATGGATCAGCGCCGGACAGCCTTTGAAAACTACAAGGCTGCCCGCGCGGCAATGCAACAACAGGCGCAGCGGCAGGTGACGCAGGGCTATGAGCGCCGGGCGGACGCGATGGGGACTGTGGCGAGGGGGTATGGGCAGTCGAACATGCCGACGGTGGCAAAGAAGACGGCCTATGAGAATTACACCTATGCGCTCAAGCAGAAGGAGCTTCGGCAGAAACAGATGAGCGGGAAACCGCTGACCCCGGCGGAGCAAAAGATTCTGAACACGACAGTCTATCGAGACCCGGCACAGGCCGCGAACGCCGAAAACAACAAGTATCAGAATCAGGCCGTACAGAACGTGGAGAGCGAAGAACAGATCACCAAGCAACAGTTCGACCATACGCCGGAGATGGTCAAACAGTACGGCTCCTACGAAAACTACAAACGCGGCCTTTACGACAATGAATATGTCGGCGTCCTGAAAGAGCGGGAGGACGAGCTGGACGGCCAGATCAAGGAACTGGAACAGCAGATCCGGACGCGGCAGGCGGAAGCGGAGACGGCGACCGAGGAAGGCGTGCGGCGGGAGAACGAGCGGAAAGAGCTGATCAAGCAGGGAAAAATGGAAGGGGTCAGCGACATGGAGGCCCGGCTTGCGCAGCTTCAGCAGGAGCAAATGCAGCTGCAAAGCGAACGCGCGATGAAGCGCAGCCACATGGCGATTGATCCGCTGGATGACGAGACGAAGGCACTCCTGCGGGAATATAATGCGGGCGGTATGTACACGAGGGACTACTCCAAACAGAACGGCGGGAGCGGGCTCTCGAAGATGGAGGCCCATGCCGATCTGCGGGCGAAGGGATACAGCGAAGACGAGATCAAAAGCCTCGCGGAATACGAACAGCGGCTGCAGGACTATGAGAACGCGATGACGCAGGCGGAGCAGTCTTATCAATTCGGGCAGGAGCATCCGTACATTTCGACGGTGGCGTCCGCGCTGATGGCTCCGGCAAAGGCGCTGGGCAATATCGAATCGGTGCGTGGCGTGCTGCCGAAGGGGTTTGGCGGGTATCAGAACGCGGATATGCCGACGAATATTTACAGTCCACTGTATAATGCGAGCCGCGTGTCGGGAAGCATCCGAAGCGGCGTCATGGAGGACATGGGAAACGTCGGACAGTTTCTCTACCAGGCGGGAACCAGCGCGCTTGACAGCGCGGTCAACATGGCGGCGTCGATTGGCTTGGTCGGCGCGGCTGGGTTAGGAACCGGCGCGGCGGCGCAGGGCGCCGTGGCGAATACGATGAATTTTGTGATGGGGTCACAGGTCGCAGCAGATTCCGTTTATGAGGGAATCCAGAACGGCAAAAGCAACGTCGACGCGCTGATCGACGGTATTGTCGAGGGTGCAATCGAGGGCATTACCGAAAAATATTCCGTGGGCGACATCATTGAGACGATGCTGTCCGGCAAGGCGGCATGGAGCAAGGTCGTCCGGGCGTTTGCTTCGGAGGGCGCAGAGGAAATTGCAAGCAACTGGCTCAACCGCATCTATGATGTGACCGCGAAGCGCGGGCGCGGCGAAGTGGAAACGGCGTACCGCGCCTATCTTGCAAAGGGAATGAGTGAGCGGGACGCGATGGCCGCGATGGTGAAGGATTTCGCAGAGGAAGATGGCCTTTCGTTCCTCGCGGGCGGCCTTTCCGGCTGGGCGATGTCCGGTACATACGCGGCGCTGGGAAAGGGCGCGTCGGAGGCGAACATCCAGTGGACGGCGGCACAGGCCATCCAGCGCGGCGAGGTGCAGGATGTGATCGACCTCGGGCTGGCACAGGGCAAAGGAGCGGCCTTCGACCGTGCGGCAGCCTTGCAGGGCGATTTGATGCGAGGCGGAGAGCCGACGCAAAAGGACGTGGCCGGTGTGCTGCGAGAGTACGTCAGGGAGCAGCGGGACGCTGCGGAGGACGCGCAGAGCGGAGATCAGACGCAGGAGAACCAGGCATACCAGAACTTCAAAAACGCCGTGCAGAGCGTGGAGCAGCCGCAGGCAGAGTATGAACAGGCGCAGCGGCAGCAGAACCAGCAGAGCCAAGGCGTCGATCTATACGACGAGGACGGAAGCTTGCTGGATGTGGGCGAAGGATGGGCCGAGGTCGACCCGGAGCAGTATGCAGGGCAGCAGACCGCGCAGGCCGAGGCGGAGATGGACAAAGAAGCGGCTGCGGCGGACAATGCCTATCTGGAACGACAGGTGCAGAAGAACGGCTATGACGGTCTGACAGCGGCGTATTTTGTAAACGGCAACACGACAGATCTCTCCGTGGAAGAGTATGCCGCGAAATTTCAGAAGGCATACGAGCGGGGGCAGATGGGCGTTTCGAAGGAGTGGACGGTCGGAGCGGCGGTCGGGATGAACCGGGATGTGGCGACGGCGGCTTGGGAGGCCGGACGCAAGGCGGCGCAGCAGAGCGGCGCAGCGCAGTATTCCATTTCGAAAGATTACCGGCAAAAGCTGCGGCAGTGGAACCGGGATGGGAAGCCGGAGGGCGCGTCGTTTGAACTTGGCACGACCGGCGCGACGCTGCAAGGACTGGGCGCGGTGGAGAGCGACATCTACATGAACGGCGACAAGATCAAGACCATTCTGAAAGAGCACCCGGAGATCACGCTGCGGGAGGTGGAGCGCATCCCGGAGATTCTGGAAGATCCGGTGCTGATTCTGAAAAGCAAGACCGGGCGCGGAGACAACAGCCGTCTGGTGCTGTTTGGCAGTGTAAAGGCGCAGAATGGACAGCCGATGATGGCAGTACTCGATTTGCGGGCAACGGAGGGCGGATTCCTGCTCAGCGATATGCAGAAGGTCAACAGCGCATACACAAAAAAGAACCCCGCCAGCTTCATTCAAAGCAGCGAGGTTTTGTATGCAGATCAAAAAAGAACCATTCCGCTTCTTCGCCAAACTGGGCTTACAATAGCGTCCCAGCCGCTTCTGCGAAATGGTTCTATCGGTAGTATATCCTATGATGGCAAAAATGTCAACCTGAAAGGCGTGCCATTTGGCGAAGTGGTACAGGCCGAACGTCAAGGAGGAAACAATGGAAAGAACGTATCTGCTGAAAGACAGGAACGGAATGCTGGTGCGCGTGCCGGAGAGCAAGCTCAGCGAGTGGAGCAAGCAGCAGGAGGGCGAAGCGAAAGCGCCCGCCGAGGACGAGAAAGAGCGGATCAGGCAAGAAATCTATCAAAAACTTGGTCTGAAGTAACGAATGCGGAGCTGATCGGCGAGGGCGGCAGCGATAGCACCGTTCGCGTGATGCCGCGGGCGGAGATTCTGAAAAACGCGGACGCGAAGAAGGCGGCAGAATTTTTCCGCACGGCGGGAATCAAGAGCTATCAATTCGTCGTCGGGCAGCTGGAAACCACGGCCGACGGGCGGACGTTCCGCGCGGACGGCGTGACGCTGGCAGACGGAACGGTGCTGGTGCGGCTGGACAGCGAGGAATATTCCGCGACGCAGCTTGCCAAGCACGAAGGGTATCACATCATTGCACAGCGCAACGCTGAGATGGCGCAGCGCATCCGCAAGCGGCTGGTGGACGAGGGAAAGATCAGCAAGGCGCAGATCGACAGCTACATCGACGCCTACAACGCGATCTACGGAGACAACACGGACGCCTACGTCGAGGAAATCGTGGCGGACGCCTATGCCGGAATCAACCGCACGGCCTACGGCACGAACAACATCCGCGCCGAGGTGACGATGGAGGCCGGGCAGTGGACGAAGAAGTCCGGCAGCGCTAGGGCGCCGCCGGCATACTCGGCTGCCGACCAGACGAACGAGGCGTACAAGGGAATCGACCTTGCGGAGGACGGAGCGGCCTATACCTACGATTTCCTGACGGCGCAGCCGGACATGAACGTGACAACGCTGCCGGAGGTCGATGCAGTGCGCGGAGAAAACAACCGAGTAGACACGGCGAAGGTCGTGCAGCAGGGCATGAAAAACGCCCGCGCCGTGGGTACGGAGCGGGACGGGAAAGTGTATGTGCAGAATCGATACACGGGGCGGTCACTGCGTATTGACGCAAACAGCATCCGACATGGGTTGAACGGAGACGCGAATCGTCTGCTGACCAATGCGAGACTTGGCGCGGTGATCGGGGACGTCGTGCAAAACGCTGTGCCGGTGAACGCGCTTCGCAACAAGGCCAAAGGCGTCGCAGGGACGTATGCAATGGCGGCTTATGCGACGGACAGCCGCGGACGAGAGTTCGCAGCTGTGGTGACGGTGGAGCAGAGAAGCGGCAATGTAGCCGGAGTCGAAGTGTACGACGTGACGCACGCGCTCAGCGGCAGACAAAAAAGAAGCGAACGGGTTGACACTAAGTCACAGGGAGTTTACCCTTCCACGAACGCTTCTTCTAAAATCACAGTAGCAGATTTTTTGCAAATTGTCAATGGCACGCATCAAAGTATTTTATCTCAGGACGTACTCGAGCATTTTGGAGAGACGAAGAATCCGGGCGGGTATTATACCAATCAGGCAAAGTTCACAGCGGCACAGCAGCGGTTCCGGGATGCACTGCCGGAGCGGGCGGCAGAATATGTGACGCGGACGGAAAACACACTGGTGCGGCGGCTGGCGGACAATCTGAGCGTGCCGGAGACGGCAAAGCGCGAGACGCTGCGGCCAATCGCCGACGAGATCATCTATGATGTGCTGCGCGGCGGCGAGATGGACAGCGCGAAGCTGAACCGGCTCTTTGAACAGGCATGGGACGCCGGGCGGGAAGCCGACACGGAATACTATGAGCAGTACAAGGATGTGCGCGAGAAAATCCGCACGCAGAAGCTTTTCATCTCGGCGAAAGACCGGGCGGACATTGCGGACTTTAACCTGTTCCGCAAGCAGACCATGGGCACGCTGCGCCTTTCCAGCGATGGATTGCCGGTCGACACGTTCTATCAGGAGATGCGGGACATGGCGCCGGAGCTGTTCCCGGCGAGCATCACCGCGCCGAGCGACCAGCTCTTGCAGCTCTATGAGGTGGCGCAGAGCATCCGGAAGCGCGAAAAGACGCTGAACGAAGCGTTCGGCGCACAGGCGGAGAGCTTCAAGACGTGGGCGCGGAATGACTTTGATGAATCCGTACAGCGGCTTGCGGAAGGAATCCGCATTGCGAAACGCTATCAGGAAGCGCAGGAGCGCAAGAAGGAGAAGCTGGGCGTGCCGCAGACGGCAGAGGAAGCGATCGAGCTTGCCAAGGAGGTCAAGGCCGAGAAGAAGAAATTTCAGAAGGTGCAGAGCCGGTATTTGCTGACGGACGCAGACCAGAAGGTCGTGAATATGCTGCTGCGCGGAGACACGACGCCGGAAGCGGTACAGAACCGGGAGAACGCGGAAGCGATCCTGAAAACCTACGAAGCGAAAGCGGACTACGATCTGCTGGCGCTGCGGCTGAAAGCCTGGAAAAACACGCACAAGCAGGGACTGCGCGATCAGGCGGAGAACGCGCTGAACGCGGCGGAAGCCGAGAAGTGGGTCGACAAGGGGAGCGGCCTTGCGTATATGCGCGAGACCATGGAGCGGAACATCCGGGACGTTGCCAAAAAAGGCAAGGTTGCGGATGAGAAGGCCGAGGCGTTCAACAACGAGTTTTTCCGCCCGGTACACAAGAACGAGAGCGACCGAAAGAGCTACGTCGTCGGCTTGCAGGACAGGATCAAAGCATTGAATCTCAGCCGGAAGGTGGAGAAGGGGAATCTGGTTTCGGAGAGCTACGCGGTGCAGTGGCTCGGGGAAGCGGAATTCAACCGGAAGTATCTGGCGGAGCATCCGCGCGTGAAGCAGCGCGGCGGATTTGGCTACGAGGAATGGAACGCGGCAATTCAAAAGTTCCACGAGGAAAACCCGAAGCTGGACTACGCGAAGATCGAACACGCCGTGAAGGAATTCCGCAGCGTCTACGATCAGCTCTATCAGGACATGAACCGCGTGATGATGGAAAACGGCTATGAGCCGGTCGATTATATGCAGGGATATTTCCCGCATTTTCAGGAGAACGACAAGGACGGGAGCCTGCTGACACGATTCGGGCGGCACCTCGGCATTACGGACGAGGTGACGCCGCTGCCCGCGACGATCAACGGACTGACGCAGTCGTTCCGGCCGGGCATCCGGTATATGGCAAACATCCAGCAGCGGCTCGGCTATGCGACGGCATACGACGCGCTGCAAGGCTTTGACCGGTACATTGAGGTTGCGTCGGACGTCATCTACCACACGGCAGACATTCAGCGACTCCGGGCGCTGGCCACACAGATCCGCTACCGCGCGAGCGACGAGGGTGTGCGCAAGCAGATCGACCGCATCCTGCAAGACCCGACGCTGACGCCGGATGAAGCAAACGAGCGGGTGGCGCAGGCAATGAAGGACGCACCGTTTGCCCTTTCAAACTTCGTGGCGGAGCTGGACGAATACACGAATCTGCTTGCCGGGAAGAAGTCGCGGCTCGACCGCGGCATGGAGAAGATGCTGGGGCGGAAATTCTACAACGTCTGCAAAGCGTTTGAATCCCGCGTGGGCGCAAACATGGTGGCGGCGAACATCGGCTCGGCGCTGACGAACTTCATTCCGCTGACGCAGGCATGGAGCCAGGTGTCATCGGCGGATATGCTGCACGGGATGTGGCAGACGTTGCAAAACTACAAGACGGCGGACGGACTGGACACGGCTTCAACCTTCATCCACAACCGCAGCGGCTATGGGCGGCTCGCGATGTCGACCATGGACAAGGTTTCGGAAAAGGCGGCATTTTTGATGGAAGCCGTCGACGGATTCACGACCGGAAGCGTCGTCCGGGCACGGTATCTGCAAAACCTCCGGCTTGGCATGAGCGAGGTGAACGCGATGCAGGAGGCAGACCAGTTCGCGGCAAACATCATGGCAGACCGCAGCAAAGGCTCGACGCCGACGATCTACTCGGCGCGAAATCCGATCATCAAGCTCTTTACGCAGTTCCAGTTGGAGGTCAACAACGAACTGAGCTGGATCTTCAAGGACATGATCCCGCAGGAGCGAAAGAAGGGCGTGGCGCAGCTTGCAAAGGCGCTCTTTAAGTTTTTGATTGGCGCGTGGCTCTACAATGAGGTCTATGAGGCCATCGTGGGCAGACGCGCGGCGCTCGACCCGCTGGACATCCTCAATGACAGCGTGGGAGATTTCACAGGGTATCAACTGCCGAACACGGTGCAGTCGGCGCTCTCAGGCCGGTGGGAGTTCACGAAGGAGAAGCCGGGAACATATCAGGCGATCAAAAATCTAGGCGGAAACCTCGTCAGCGAACTGCCGGGGACGCAGATGCTCACGGTGCTCGGACTGGATGAGAAGTGGGGATTGGAGATTGACAGCGGACGCATTGCAGTTTCGTCGGCCATTCCGAACATCGGGAACATCGAAAAGGCATTGCTTGCCAGCAACGAGGACATTGCCCCGAAGAAGAAGGTGCAGACGGTGGTGAACGAGCTGGCAAACCCGGCGGCATATCTGGCGCTGCCATTCGGCGGCGGGCAGATCAAGAAGATGGCACAGGGCGCGCAGGCCGTCGTGCAGGGCGGCAGCTACAAGGCGGACAACGAGGGGCGCGACATCCTGCAATATCCGGTCTACAATGACAAGCCGGGCGAGATGGCGAAGAATCTTGCGCAAGCGCTGCTCTTTGGCAAGACGGCGACGGAGGAAGCGCAGGGATGGATTGAAAGCGGATTCAAGAATCTGAGCGCGAAGGAGACGGCGGCCTATCAGGAGATGACCGCGTATGAAGATCAGCGCAGTTCGTTTGATTTCGTGAAGGCTATCCGGGCGCTGGACAAAAGCGCAGCGAAGAAAGCATTTCTTGCAAGCTATACCGGCGTGAGCGAGCGGGCAAAGGCGGCGTATTATTACAACGTCCTTGCGAGCGACACGCAGAAGGCGGAGATGGAACCGATGAGCCAGAAGGAACGGATCGACTACATGAACGAGAAGCTGCAGGAATCTCAGGATGACATGATCCAAACCAATATCCGGGATGGCGTGCAGGCCGGGACGGTGAGCGAAGCGGACGCAGTGCGCCGGATGGTGGCGGGCGGCTTTGCCGAGGATGAAAACGACGCCTACTGGAAAATCCGTGAATGGAAGGGCGGAGACGATTACGCAAAGTACGACGAATTCCTCTCTGCGGTCGACAAGGGCGGAGACGTGGCGAAGGCGGCGAAAACCTATCTCGATCACGGCGTAAAGGCTGACGCACTGGCGAGCACGATTACAAAAGCATATAAGCAGCAGTACATCGCAGCAAGCAGCGCGGAGCGCAAGCGGCTGAAGAAGCTGCTGCTGGACGCTTATGCGGCAATCGGCTACGACCGGAAGGAGAAAGAGAAGGACATCGACAAGTGGCTGGAAGATGACAAGTAACAAAAGACCGGAGCGGGATGACCGCTCCGGTTTTTTACTGGGCTTTTTTTAGTTCAGCGATCTGCTCGCTGTGCAGCTTGATAATGGATTTCAGGAAATCGACCTCTTCTTCCAGCTCTTCCACGCGGCTTTTTGGGGCGAGCGTTTCAAGCAGCGTCTGTTGGCCTTCGACGAGCAGATTGAGCTTCGGGGTGATCTCGCTCTCGATGATGACGTGCATGAGTTCGGCAATGTCCTTGCGGTCTTGTGCATCCAGCATATTGTGGCCCTCCTGTTTGAGATAAGAACAGTATAGCGCGCGGAGGGCGGAGTCGTCAAGTGCTGCGTGGGGTGAATCTGCTGGGTGGAGCTGTTACACTGAGGGAAAGGAGTTGATGAAAATGGGAATTCCAATTCCGGGGGCATACGCAAGCCCGCGAATCTCGAACGGCGTGCTGTGCTGGTATGCCGGAGATACATTCAGCGTCGTCATTCAGGCGGATCTTGTCGATCAGGACGGAGCGGCCGTGGACATTGGGGCGACGGACACGGTGAAGATCACGTTTCGAGACGACACGCGGGCGGAGGTTTGGAGCAAGACGTTTTCGAACGTCGCGAACAATCAGGTGGTGCTCATGGTCGACGCGGAGATCAGCGCGAAGTTCCCGAAGGGCAGATACACCTACGACGTGGAATTTTCGCACGGAGACCGGACGACGCTGGCGCGGGACAACAAAGTCCGGGTGGAATGAGGTGAGACAGTGAAGGTTGAAATTCCGAACAGTATTTTGGTCACGTTGAGCGGGCAGACCTCGCGCGGCGTGAAGGGCATTGAAGTCCGCGAGGCGGACGGCCATCTGATCTTTACGCTGACGGACGGAAAAAAGCTGGATATGGGTTCCGTCATGGGGTCGCAGGGGCCGAAGGGAGACACTGGCGCGAAAGGCGAAAAGGGCGATACCGGGGCCAAGGGAGACACTGGCGCAACGGGCGCAAAGGGCGACAAAGGCGACCCCGGCGCGACCGGCCCGCAGGGCATCACGCCCACCATCGGGGAGAATGAGAACTGGTATCTTGGAAATGTTGACACCGGGAAGTCATCTCGAGGACGTCAAGGAGAGAAAGGCGAGAAAGGCGAGACCGGGGCCAAGGGCGAAACTGGCGCAACGGGAGCGACAGGCCCACAGGGCGAGACGGGGCCGAGAGGGCCACAGGGCTTGCAGGGCGTCCAGGGCATTCAGGGACCGCAGGGCGAAACTGGCCCACAGGGGGAGACCGGACCAAGAGGCCCGCAGGGGCCGAAGGGTGACACCGGTTCCGGATTCAAGGTACTCGGCTACTACGCGACCGCTGCGGCACTGAGCGCTGCGGTGGCGAACCCGGAGGCTGGTATGGCCTACGGCGTCGGCACGGCGGAACCCTACGACATCTACATCTACGACAGCGCGAGCAAGAGCTGGAAGAACAACGGCCCGCTGCAAGGCGCGAAGGGCGACACCGGCGTCGGCGTGGCGAATGTGACGTTTGACGATGACGTTATGACCGTCAATCTGACGTCCGGCGCGCACTACTCCTCCGGCAGTCTGCGAGGGCCACAGGGCGTGAAAGGTGACGCTGGTGCGAAAGGTGAAAAGGGAGACACCGGCGCACAGGGAGAACCGGGCAAAGACGGCAGCCCCGGCGCAGCTGGTGCACCCGGCGCGACGGGCACGACGTTCACGCCGTGCTCATGGTCGACGCGGAGATCAGCGCGAAGTTCCCGAAGGGC
>ERZ1034865.512-NODE-512-length-23520-cov-5.706499_pt1 | contig 23520 bp, 23 predicted proteins | sample MGYA00520632_ERZ1034865 | MGnify/ENA primary metagenome ERZ1034865 (study PRJEB33766, sample SAMN09781738) | gut metagenome | biome: gut microbiome | host: Homo sapiens | place: Madagascar | study: EMG produced TPA metagenomics assembly of the PRJNA485056 data set...
TTCATAAACCTATAAAATCACGACTTGTGAGAGGACGCTTATATCTGCCCTTCACAACTTATAAAAGCACCACAAAATCTGCTGCTCCACGGTAAGTTAAACTCCGGTTATGACAATAATGCCTTGTCGTTAGCAAATTCCTGCCCGCTGACTTTTTCAAATTGGTGCAGCAGATCTTCAACCGTCAGTTTCTTCTTTTCTTCGCCGGAAATATTTAAGATAACTTTTCCTTCGTGCATCATGATCAGGCGATTTCCGTGCACAATAGCATCCTTCATATTGTGTGTTACCATCATAGCGGTCAGATGATTGTCAGAGATGATTTTGTCGGAAATCTCAAGCACTTTTGCAGCCGTTTTCGGATCAAGGGCAGCGGTGTGCTCATCTAACAGTAAAAGTTTTGGTTTCTGTATGGAAGCCATCAACAGTGTGATTGCCTGACGCTGTCCGCCGGAAAGCAGTCCAACTTTGCTGGTGAGACGATCTTCAAGACCTAAATCCAATGTTTTTAACATTTCCCGGTAGGTGTCGCGTTCTGCCTTCGTGATTCCCCAGCTTAACCCACGTTTTCTGCCACGGCGGGCTGCAATTGCCATATTTTCCTCGATGGACATGGTGGTTGCAGTTCCGGTCATAGGATCCTGAAAGACACGGCCTAAATATTTGGCACGCTTGTATTCGGATAATTTTGTGACATCATCACCACCAATAAATATTTTACCGGAATCCACTGGCCAGACACCTGCGACAGCATTTAAAGTTGTGGATTTTCCAGCACCGTTACCACCGATAACAGTGACAAAATCGCCATCTTCTAATGTCAGATCAACTCCGTTTAAAGCAACTTTTTCATTGATCGTACCAGCGTTAAATGTTTTGCAGATATGATCGATTTTTAACATTTCAGCCATTATTTTGCCACTCCTTTCCTGCTATGTTTCGCTTTCAGATACGGGATTGAAAGGAAGATAGCTACTACAATTGCAGAGAATAATTTCAGGTCGTCGGATGGGAATTTCAACCATAAAACAACACTTAAAACAAGGTAGTACAGGATGGCTCCGGCAATGACGGAGAGCAGTGTGTAAGCAAATGCAATTTTTTTGCCGGCACACATTTTTCCAAAGAGGACATCGCCAATGATAACAGCAGCAAGTCCGATAACGATCGCACCACGTCCCATATTGACATCCGCTGCTCCCTGATACTGGGCGTAAAGTCCACCGGAAAGTCCTACAAGACCGTTAGAGATCATCAGTGCAAGTACGGTATGAAAATCAGTGTTGATTCCCTGCGCTCTTGCCATTTGCCGGTTACAGCCGGTTGCACGGATCGCATGTCCCTGCTCTGTTCCGAAATACCAGTAGAGAATGGCAACGAGTACAACGCAGAAGAGGATACAGGTCGTAAACATACGGATTTTGCTTGCGGTTGAGTCCGAAATATAACGGAGTGAAACAACAAGGCTGTATTTGTCAACGCTGACTGCCTGATTGGAACTTCCGAGAATATTTAAGTTGATAGAGTAAAGTGAAATCTGCGTCAGGATACCTGCAAGGATTCCCGGAATCCCAAGTGCGGTATGTAACATTCCGGTGATAAATCCGGCGGCCATTCCTGCAAGAAAAGCAAAGATAAGAGCAAGCCATGGGTTCATGCCTGCGCGGATCAGCATAACGGCGACTGCACCTCCGGTCGCCATGGAACCGTCAACGGTCAGATCGGCAAAATCCAATAATTTGTAAGTAATGTAGACTCCGAGTGCAAGGAGTCCCCAGATGAGTCCCTGTGCGCATGCGCCCGGCAGGGAACGGAGCAATGCCAGCGGGCTCAGGGAAGCTAAATAAGTTGTTAACATCATCGTCATAAGAAATCTCTCCTTATTTTTTTATAAAATGCCTGTGCGGAACTATTTGGTGCAAAAATCATCTACAAATATAAAACAATATTCATGAAATCAATTGCTTGCAGAACAAAATACCCACAGCATAAAATACCTGCGGTATTTGTTGAGACGAAATACCGCAGGCATATTATAACATAATACTAAAATGATTTAAAGCTTTAACTTGTTGCATTGATGAAAGATTATTCTGTTAATGTTTGCTCGGCAGTAACATTATTCTGTTTCAATTGCAACATAATCATCAGGAGGTGTGATTCCAAGCTGGGAACAAATATCTGCATTGTATTCTTTTGTTACCTGCGGTGCAGTCTTGATCTCCATCGTTGTGATATCAGCACCGTTTACAAGGATATCATAAGCCATCTGGCCTGCTGTGTATCCGATATCATAGTAGCTGATAGAAAGCGTTGCAACACCACATCCGGAACAGATGCCTTCCTCACCGGCAATGATCGGAATACCTGCCGGAAGAGCGATGTTATTGATGGTTTCCGTGTTGTTTGCCATTGTGTTGTCTGTTGGAATATAAATAACATCTACTTCGGAAACTGCTGTCTGTACCACAGAGGTGATATCATTGGAATCAGAAGCAGTATATTCTTTGTACGCAATGCCGTCAGCATCTAAAGCAGCCTCGATCTGGATAGCCTGATACTTGGAGTTTGGCTCTGCGGAACAGTAAAGGATACCGACTGTTTTTACATCCGGGAATAATTCTTTGATCATGGCTTCCTGCTCATCTAAAGGAGCAAGATCGGAAGTTCCGGAGATATTTCTTCCGGTAGAACCTGTCCAGTCGTCGATCTCAAGGGCAGTTGCATAATCTGTGACAGAAGTTCCAAGGATCGGGATCGTGCTTGTAGCAGCGGCAGAACACTGTAAAGCAGTGGTTGCGTTTGCAAGGATCAGGTCATAGTTGCCGGCAACAAAATTGTTTGCAATGGTAGCACAGTTTGCCTGCTCGCCCTGTGCGTTTTGAAGGTCAAATGTTACATTGTCTGCACCGAGCAGCTCTGTCAGTGCGTCCTCAAAACCTTGGGAAGCAGCGTCAAGAGCAGGGTGCTCTAACTGCTGTAAAATACCGATCGTATATTTCTGACCATCGGTACTGCCTGCTGCAGCGGATTCTGTTGCTGCTGCTGAATTGTCAGCAGATGCAGCGGTATTGTCGGAGGCTGTATCGCCGCCGCATGCTGTCATGGAAACTGTCATTGCAGCTGCCATCATGACAGAGAGTATTTTGTTCATCTTTTTCATATTCATTCTCCTTATCATTGATTATAGCCTTTAATGCTTTAAAGCATTAATGCTTTTAATGATTGAATTATAATCACTCATACAGGATTCGTCAACCGGAATTTGAGAAAAAATGTGTAAAGGACATTCCTTTTTTCGGTGAGGATCATAAGAAAAAGATTTGAAATCTTAAGAAAACCTTTATAGTATGCAGAACGGAAAAGTGTTAGGATTGAAAACGGAGAGATTTTTAGAAAGGATTTTATGAAAATAAAAGAGGGGTTATTCAACATTGTATTTCCTCCCAGATGCCCTGTCTGTGATGAGGTGATACATGTTGGAAAAGATACCTGTGAAGACTGCAGGAAGAAAGTGGTCTGTATCGGGGAACCGTCCTGCAAAAAATGTGGCAAACCATTGGAAAACCAGAGGAGGGAATACTGCACAGACTGCATGAAGAAAAAGCACTATTTTTCCCAGGGAAAAGCGGTTTTTGTTTATCAGGGCGAAATCCGCCAGTCCATGTACCGTTTTAAATATAGCAATAAACGCGAATATGCAGTCTTTTATGCGAAGGAAGCTGTGCGTGTTTATGGAGACTGGATCCGAAGAAAACAGATCGAAGCAATTGTACCAGTCCCTATGTATCGTTGGAAAGAAAAGGGAAGAGGCTATAATCAGGCAGCTGTATTTGCACTGGCTTTGGGAGAAAAAATGAATCTTCCGGTGGAAAAGCACATGGTAAAACGAATCCGGAATACCACACCGCAAAAGGAATTAAATGATGTCGAACGAAAGGCAAATCTAAAAAAAGCTTTCCAGTTAGTATCAAATATAGTAAAATATAGAAAAATATTGATTGTAGATGATATCTATACGACAGGAAGCACGATTGATGCAGTGGCAGAGGTACTTTTGCAGGCAGGGGTGGATGAGATTTATTTCCTCTGTATCAGTATAGGAGAAGGATTTTAGGAGGAATATACTATGGACGTAAGAAATTGTAAGACTTGTGGAAGATTGTTTAACTATATGGGCGGCGCACCACTCTGCCCGGAATGTAAGGCTGCACTTGAAAAAAAGTTTGAAGATGTAAAAGTATATATTGAGGATCATCCGCAGGCATCCATCAGTCAGGTAGCAGAGGATATGGATGTTTCGGTGAAGCAGATCAAACAGTGGGTGAGAGAGGAGAGACTGATCCTCTCGGAAGCTTCTTTAGATGGTGTGTTGTGTGAACACTGTGGCAGACCGATCACAAGCGGACGCTTCTGTGACAAGTGTAAAGCTGCTATGGCAAATAATCTGCAGAGTGCTTTGAACAGACCACGTCCAATGCAGCAGAAACCAAGCAGAGAGCGCGATGAAGGCGATAAGATGAGATTCCTGAGATAAAAATCAGAAACAGAATGTCACATATCTGACAATAAGAATAGAATTTATAAAAAGCAGGGCACATAACTACGTTATTTCTATATATAATAGCGTAGAAAGGTGGCATCTGCTTTTTTTTGTTTGAAAATACCGCCTACTGTGTTATAATGATGAATAAGAATGCATAATTGCGTGCAGAATGTACTTTTTTAGAAAATGAGATGGATTTATTTTATATAGGTACATTGTGTGACAGACAGGAAGGAAAACTGTATGGTTAACGAAGAACGTTTACATCATATGATAAAAATGGCGATGTTTGACACCGATGAGGGAAAAGAATGCAAGCCAATGACACAGTATGCAAGGAAAGATTATGTTTCGCTGCGTATGCTTGGAAGCTTTGTGTCAGGAACGATTGGCTTTGCGCTGATTCTCGTGACATGGGGCATTTATTCCATGAACCAGTTGATGGAGAGCCTGAATGCAATGGATATTCAGGAACTGCTGACATCCGTGCTGGTAAAGTATATTGTGTTTATGCTTGTTTACATGGCAATCACGTATTTTGTTTATAATAGAAGATATACAAAGGGACGCCGTGAAGTAAAGAAGTATTATGGAAATCTGAAGAAGCTGAATCAGTTATACGAGAGAGAAGACAAGCTGAAAATGTCTGAGAATAAAGACTGGGAATAATCCTTGAGAACTGCCGAAAGCAGGAAAATCAGGAGTAAAACAAACGGCGGGAGGCTAAAATGACAACCTTATTAGAATTGAAAGAGAAACTGATCCGTTTTTACGGAAAAAATGAAATATATGTGAAACCGGCGATCCGGTTTGTACTTGCATTGTTTACATTCCTTATGATCAACAACAGTATTGGATATATGAAACTGGTCAGCAAGACACCGGTTGCAGTCATTCTTGCACTTGTGTGTTCCATGCTTCCGGTCAATGGACTGATCGCAATTGCTGCGTTGGTCGTTTTGGCGGATCTGTATGCATTATCCATTGAGGTATGTCTGGTAGGACTTCTCATGTTTGCAATCATCTATTTTATTTATTTCCGTTTTTCCCCAAAGAGTGGTATCAATGCGGTATTGACACCGGTCTGCTTTAAACTGCATATTCCTTATGCGGTACCGGTTGGCTCCGGTCTGCTGAGTGAGGCGTATTCTGTAGTGTCTGTTGCCTGCGGTACTGTGATCTATTTCTTTATCCATGGAGTGAGTGAGAATGCGAGTGCGTTGAGCGATGCAGCAGAAGAGACTGATTCTTCGGTATCAAAAGTAGTAGTGGCATTGAACCAGCTGGTTGGAAATAAGGAGATGTACCTTGTTCTTGGCATTTTTATCATTACGACAGTCATTGTTTATGTGGTGAGAAAGCTTGATATTGAACATTCATGGACGGTTGCATGGGCATCCGGTATTTTATTTGAAGCGATCGGACTGACAGCGGGATACATTTTACTTGGAATTTCAGACAAAATTGTCGGTGTGATCGTTGGAAGCGTGATCTCCGGAGTGATCGCCATGATCATCCAGTTTCTGTTCTTTAATCTGGATTATTCAAGAACGGAACGCCTCCAGTTCGAGGATGATGATTACTATTATTATGTAAAAGCAGTTCCAAAGTCTCTGGTGACAGAGAAGGATAAACAGATCAAACGTTTTAACGGAAAAAGCGAGAAAGAACGTTTGAACAAGAAGAAATTTGCAGAAGAGATGGACATAGACGAAAATTTATTAGATTAAAAGGAAGTGAATCCGGTGCAGAATTTAGGCGTAATATTGCGGGCGTTTTGGGAAAAAGCGGTGTCTTATCTGACACTTCAGATGTCCCTCACAGATATTATAGAGATCACTATCATTTCAGTTCTGATCTATTATATGCTGGTTTGGATCAAGGATACGAGAGCATGGATGCTTCTCCGTGGAATCCTTGTGATCCTTGCCTTTGTTTTGCTTGCAGTTTTATTTGAAATGAATACGATCGTCTGGATTGCCGACAAACTGTTTAACGTGGCAATGATCGCTGTGGTCGTGATCTTCCAGCCGGAGATGCGCAAGGCACTGGAAAATCTCGGACGGAAGAATATTCTGGTAAATCTTTTTAATTTTGATTTTAACAAAGTGGAGAATGGAAAGTTTTCCGACAAGACCATCACAGAACTGGTGAAAGCCTGCTATGAGATGGGAAAAGTAAAAACAGGAGCACTTATCGTAATAGAAGATGAAATCGTTCTGACTGAGTATGAGAGGACAGGGATTGCCGTAGATGGTATCCTGACCAGCCAGCTTCTGATCAATATTTTTGAAAAAAACACACCGCTGCATGATGGAGCAGTCATTGTGCGGGGAGACAGAGTGGTTTCTGCCACCTGCTATCTTCCACTGACAGACTCCTTAAGCCTGAGCAAAGATCTTGGAACAAGACACCGTGCGGCAGTCGGCATCAGTGAGGTGAGCGATTCACTCACAATTGTAGTATCGGAGGAGACCGGAAAAGTATCCATTGCACTGGACGGTGAACTTTACCGGAATGTAGATGCAGAATTCTTAAAAAATAAACTGGCTTACATTCAGAAACGTGAGCAGGACACTTCGAAAGTGAAATCATGGAGAAGGAGGCTGAAAGATGTTACAAAAATTCGGAAAGAAAGTAATGAATAACTTTGGCCTTAAGGTTCTTGCTGTTTTGTTTTCTGTTGTTTTATGGATCGTAGTCGTGAATATTGATGATCCAAGTACCTCAAAACCTTACACAACCAGTGTTTCTCTGGAAAATAAATCTTATATCACCTCCATGGGAAAATGGGCAGATTATCTGGATGGAAAGAATACGATCACATTCAGCGTGTATGCAAAACGTTCTGTGCATAATACACTTACCAATGCGAACTTTACGGCAACGGCGGATGCACAGAAAATTGAGTATGATGAGAAAACAGGGACTTATCGTGTGCCGGTTGCCGTGACCTGTAACCGTAACAGCAGCAATATTAATATTACCAGCAAAGATCTGTATCTGGATCTTGAACTGGAGGATTCTGCTTCAAAGCAGTTCCCAATCAAGACAAACACAACCGGTACGGTTGCGTCGGGATGCGCACTTGGTGATGTTGAGATCACAGATGCGAATGTTATGAAAGTATCCGGTCCGGCTTCTGTGGTAAATCAGATCGATACCGTTGTGGCGACTATCAATGTAGATGGCATGTCAACGGATATCACAGACCGTGTAACACCTGTATTTTATGATGCACAGGGAGAGGTTGTGGATACGACAAAGCTTACGCTGAGTGTGAGCACAGTCAATATCAGTGCACAGATCCTGAATACGAAAGATGTGGAACTGGAATTCCTGACAACCGGAACTCCGGCAGATGGATACCAGGCAGGGAATATCACCTATACACCACAGAAAGTACGTATTAAAGGCGAGGCAGCTATTTTAAATACCATTAATAAGATCACAATCCCGGAAGAAGTGTTAGACCTTACAGACGCATCTTCGGATATTGAAAAGACCGTGGATATTTCCACGTATCTTCCTTCTGGTACTGCTTTGGTGATCAGTTCGGACTCAAAGATCGATGTTACGGTTGTTGTGGAGGCAGTGAAGACAAAGACTCTGCAGATCCCGGTGACAAATCTTCAGGTGATCGGACTTGACTCAGATGAAAAAGTACAGTATGAGGAAGACAACATTGCCCTCACCGTGTCCGGAAGGAGCAGTGTGATCGATGCACTGGATGAAAAGACGATTTCCGGCAGTATCGATCTGACTGATCTGAAGCTGGGTGCACATAATGTACTGATCACATTTGCACTGGATGAGGATACGGTCAGCTATGCGGATACTTATGCAGCGGTTACCATTGAAAGTGCATCTGATACATCAGCTTCTGTTGATAATAATGATGAGGAAACGATCAAAAGAAACTGATAACCGGTTTCGCAGATAATTATAAAATCAGGAACAAAGAGAGGAACAGTAATATGGCAAGAATGTTTGGAACAGACGGTGTCCGTGGTGTGGCGGGCTCAGAACTGACAATTGAACTGGCAACAAAGTTAGGTCAGGCAGGAGCTTACGTGCTCACAAAAGAGCAGGAGCATCAGGCAACCATTATTGTAGGATGTGATACGAGAATTTCAGGAGGAATGTTAGCGAGCGCATTAATGGCAGGTATCTGTTCGGTTGGCGCAAATGCAATATTTGTCGGAGTGATGCCGACACCTGCGATCGCATATCTCACCAGAAAACACAAAGTAGATGCCGGAGTAGTCATCTCCGCATCACACAATCCAATGGAATTTAACGGGATCAAGTTCTTCAATGGAGAGGGCTACAAGCTTCCGGATGAGATGGAAGATGAGATTGAGGCTCTGATCAAAAATAACATGAAAGACGTGGTACTTCCGATCGGTTCCGGCGTAGGAAAGATTGATTACCGCTTTGACCTGAGGGATGAATACGTGAAATTCATGGAAAAATGTGTTCCGGTGGATCTTAAAGGTATGAAAATTGTTGTAGACTGCGCAGAAGGCGCATCCCATTATACATCTGTCAAAGCACTGACAGATCTTGGAGCAGATCTTATCGCAATCCATACTGATCCGGATGGAACCAACATTAATTCCAATTGTGGCTCCACTCATATGGATGAGCTGAAAGCGCGTGTTGTATATGAAAAGGCAGCAGTTGGTCTTGCATTTGACGGTGACGCAGACCGTATGCTTGCAGTGGATGAGCATGGAAATGTTGTGGACGGCGATCAGATCATGGCAATCTGTGGCAACTACATGAAGTCCAAAGGAACTTTGAAGAAAGATACGATCGTAGTCACAGTCATGACGAACCTCGGATTTACCCTTATGGGGCAGAAAGAGGGCATCCATGTGGAAAAGACAAAAGTCGGCGACCGTTATGTTCTTGAGAATATGAGAAAAAATGGCTATAACATCGGAGGAGAGCAGTCCGGCCATGTTATCTTCTTAGACGATAATACAACCGGTGACGGATTATTAAGTGCCCTGCATTTATTAGAGGTTATGGTCAATACCGGAAAACCGTTGTCAGAACTTGCTGAGATTATGGAAGTACTCCCACAGGCTCTTGTCAACGCAAAAGTTCCAAACCATAAAAAAGAAAAATTCATGGAATATCAGGAAATTGCAGATGCTGTGGCAGATGTTGAGAAAAAATTCAAGGGCGAGGGAAGGGTTCTCATCCGCCCATCCGGAACAGAGCCGCTGGTGCGCGTCATGATCGAGGGGAAAGATCAGAAAGTGATCGATGAAGAAGCAAGGAAACTGGCGGAATTGATCACAAAAATTATGTTATAGAATACCAAAATGCTGGTCTGACTATAACATGGTGATTCAGACCGGCATACGGATAAAAAAATCAGGGGACTGGAATTTGGAGGGTAATACAGCATGGTGAGTCAGAAAGTAGTAATAAAAAATCCAACAGGACTGCATTTAAGACCTGCAGGAATTTTATGCAAGGATGCAATGCAGTTTAAATCACATATCACGTTCCGCTACCGCGATAATATCGCAAACGCAAAAAGTGTCTTAAGCGTGTTAGGCGCATGTATCAAGTCCGGAGATGAGATTGAACTCATATGCGAGGGCGAAGACGAGGAAGAGGCTTTAAACGCGATCGTGGAAGCGATTGAGGATGGATTGGGAGAGTAAGGGATGGATCAGTTGTCCATAATAGTTCCTTGCTATAACGAGGAACAGACAGTGGAACTTTTTTATACAGAAGTTGAAAAGATGGTCCAGTATATGCCAGATATTCAGACAGACTATCTGTTTGTGGATGATGGATCAACTGACAGGACATTAGAGAAAGTCAAAGAACTTCATGTAAAAGATAAAAGAGTAAAATACATTTCCTTTTCAAGAAATTTTGGGAAAGAAGCAGCAATGTATGCCGGATTAGAACATGCATCGGGTGACTATGTTGTGATCATGGATGCAGACTTACAGGATCCACCTTCCCTTTTACCAGAGATGCTTCGAATCGTGAGAGAGGAACATTTCGATTCTGTGGCAACAAGGAGAGTTACCCGGAAAGGGGAACCGCCGATACGCTCGTTCTGCGCCAGACAGTTTTATCATATCATGAACAAAATTAGTGATGTGGAGCTGATGGACGGGGCAAGAGATTATCGTTTTATGACAAGAAAATATGTTAATGCGGTGCTTAGTCTTAAGGAATCTAATCGTTTTTCAAAAGGAATTTTTGGCTGGGTAGGCTTTAAAACAATGTGGCTTGAATTTGAAAATCAGGAGCGGGCAGCAGGAGAGACGAAGTGGTCCTTTTGGAAATTAGTCCAATATTCGCTGCAGGGAATTGTTTCTTTTTCAGAAACACCACTATATATTGCTTCGATTCTTGGCGGTGGAATGTGTGGCGTGGCATTGCTGGCAATCATATTTATTATCGTCAGGCAACTATTATTTGGAGGTTCTGCATTCGGCTGGCCATCCATGGCATGTATTGTAATATTGATTGGAGGAATACAGCTACTGTCTGTCGGAATACTTGGGTTGTATTTTTCCAAGATGTATCTGGAGATAAAGCATAGACCGATTTATATTATGTCAGAAACATGCATTGATTTAGAGAGAAAAGAAAAAACAGATGAAATTATGTAAATAAAAATCGGAACAATTATAATATCATTGAAATAGATAAGGAAGTAAATAATGAAAAAAATATTGGTAACAGGATGTAACGGTCAACTTGGACGTGCTATCAGAAAAGAATATGCAGGAAGTGACGTGGAATTTGTTAATACAGATGTAACAGAAGGAGAAGGAGTAAAAGCTCTCGACATTACAGACGTAGATGCAGTTCTTAAAATGGTTGGGGAGACAAAGCCGGAAGTGATCATAAACTGTGCAGCACATACGAATGTAGATGCCTGTGAGACGCAGTGGGATCTTGCTTATAAAATTAATGCGATTGGTCCTAGAAATCTAAGTATTGCGGCTTCAAAAGCAGGAGCTAAAATGATACATGTGTCCACTGACTATGTGTTTGAAGGAAATGGGACAAGACCATATACAGAATTTGATGAACCGAATCCAGTGAGTGCATATGGAAAAACAAAACTGGAAGGAGAAAATTTTGTAAAGGCATTTGCAGACAAATATTTTATTTTACGCACAGCATGGCTTTACGGAGAAGGAAAGAATTTTGTTAAAACAATGCTCCGTTTGGCGGAGACACATGATGAAGTCAGTGTCGTGTCAGATCAGCTGGGGTCACCGACAAGTGCGGTTGAATTAGCAAAAATGATTCATTATTTAGAACCGACAGAAAACTATGGAGTATTTCATGCCACCTGTGAAGGGGATACAAACTGGGCGGAATTTGCAGAGGCAATCTTTAAACGGGCAGGAAAGAATACGAAAGTAAACCACGTGACCAGTGAGCAATATGCGAAGATGAATCCAGCGTCAGCAAACAGACCGGCATATTCGATTTTAGATAACTATATGTTACGTCTGACCAGTGATTTCAGGATGGCAGATTGGCAGGATGCATTGGACGTATATATGAAAACACTTGACTTTTAGCAGAAAAAATGCGATTAATAGTAGGTTGAAACAAAGGAGACAGAATAATGTTAAATATTCCATTGATCAGTAATAATGTAAAAAAAGAAGATACAGAGGCATTAATTGAATTTTTAAAAGACAGCGATCGATTTACACAGGGACCAAAGGTAATCGAGTTTGAAAATAAATGGAGCGAATGGTTAGGGGTAAAGCATAGTCTTTTTGTAAATTCAGGTTCATCTGCAAACTTTATTACATTGGCAGCGATTCGTGAAATGTATGGTGAAGGTGAGGTCATTGTAGGACCAATCGGCTGGTCAAGTGATGTGTCTGCAATTATTGCAGCAGGATTGACTCCGGTTTTTGTAGATGTAAAAATGTCAAATCTTGCAATTGACGAAGAAAAAGTAATTGAAAAGATTAATGATAAAACAAGAGCGGTATTATTAATTCATGTATTAGGTTTTAATGCATTAAGCGACCGTCTCTTGAATGTGTTAAAAGAAAAAAATATTCCATTGCTTGAAGATGTGTGCGAGTCTCATGGTGCAACCTTTAAGGGACAGAAAGTGGGAAGTTTTGGGTTTGCATCTAATTTTTCCTTTTACTATGCACATCACATGAGTACGATCGAAGGAGGAATGATCTGTACAAATGATGATGAATTTTATCGTTACATCAGAATGTTCCGCAGCCACGGCATGCTTCGGGAGTGTGGAGATGAAACATATAAGAATGAAGTCTCAACAGCGCATCCGGAAGTTCATCCGGAGTTCACATTTATGGTTCCGGGATACAATATGAGAAGCACGGAGCTGAACGCGGTTATTGGACTGAATCAGATCAAGCGGCTGGATGATAATATTAGAGCCAGACAGGAAAATTATAAGCTGTTTATGGAACATTTGAATCCGGATATTTTCTACACAGAATTTGATATGGAAGGAAGCAGCAACTATGCTTTCATTTTGATCTTGCAAGAAAAGAATGATGAACTTTTCCAGAAAGTAGTAGATACATTAAGAGCAGAGAATGTAGAGTTCAGGAGAGGGACTGCAGGTGGAGGAAACCTTGCAAGACAGCCATTTGTAAGACAGAGATTTCCGGAGATTGATCCAGCAGAGCTCACGAATGCAGAACATATTCATCAGTATGGTATTTATACAGGAAATTGTCCGGATTTAGAAAAAGACAAAATATTAAAACTGTGTGAAATACTTAACAACGTAAAATAAATCAGAATGGGGATTACTATGGAAAAGAACAGTAAAATATATGTAGCTGGACATAGAGGTCTGGTAGGTTCATATCTTGTAAAAAAAATGCAGGAAGAGGGATATACCAATATTATTACAGCAACATCTAAAGAGCTGGATCTTAGGAATAGTGCAGAGGTTGCACAGTTCTTTGAAAAAGAAAAACCGGAATATGTGTTTCTGGTAGCAGCCAAACGAGGTGGAGTTGCAGAGTATGCAAAGTATCCGGTAGAGTTTTTGGCTGAAAATGAGCAGATTGAAATTAACGTTATTATGAATTCTTTAAAAAATAACGTGAAGAAATTAGTATTTGTCGCAGCAAGCTGTGTGTATTCAGAAGATTTGGAAATGTTTACAGAAGCTGATCTGATGAAGGGCTGGGTACAGCATGCAACAGAACCATATGCATTGGCAAAAGCAGTAGGCATTAAGTTATGCGAATATTGTAATCAGGAATATGGAACAAAATTTGTATCAATGCTGCCTGTAAATATTTATGGAATTACAGATGAAAGCCATACAGATAACACGAGCGTGATTCCTGCGATGCTGGAACGCTTTTCAAATGCAGTGAAAAATCAGGCAGAATCCGTTACTATCTGGGGAGACGGAAAAACAAGGAGAGAATTTCTGCATGCAAAAGATCTTGCAAGTGGAATCCTTGCGGTTATGAACAGTGATTTGAATGAGGGCTGGGTAAACATTGGGTACGGATCGATGGTTACAATCAATGAACTGGCAGAATTAATTGCAAAAGTTACCGGATTTAAAGGGAAGATCGAGCATGATCTGACAAAGCCAAATGGTTCACATAGGAAAGTATTAGATATTAAAAAGATAGAGAGCATTGGTTGGAAACCGGAAATCAGTCTGGAAGAGGGACTGAATGAAATTTACAAAGCTATGTATTAAAAAATGGGGGAGATAGTATGGTTATCACAAAAACACCGTTTCGCATGTCTTTTTTTGGTGGAGGAACAGATTATCCCGGATTCTATGAAGAACATGGTGGAAGCGTTATTTCAACAACGTTTGATAAATATTGCTATGTAACAGTAAGACATTTGCCAAGATTTTTTGATTATAGTAATCAGGTGTCCTATTCCAGAATTGAAAGCACACAGTCAGTAGATGAGATAGAACATCCTGCTGTACGCAACGCTATGAAATATTTGGATATGCATGAGCTTCATATTGGATATGATGCGGATCTTCCGGCACGATCAGGTCTTGGAAGCAGCAGCTCCTTTACGGTAGGCATGTTGAACGCATTTCATGCATTGAAAGGGCAGTATGCGGGAAAAATGCAACTTGCAGAAGAGGCAATTCATGTAGAACGCGTGATGTGCAGGGAAAGCGGTGGAGTTCAGGATCAGATTGCAGCTTCTTTTGGCGGATTTAACAGGATTGACTTCAGCAGTAATGGAATTCAGGTAAAACCTATTATTATTTCAAAAGAGAGAAAAGAAACACTCAGCGATAACCTTCTTTTGTTTTTTACCGGTTTTTCAAGGTTTTCAAGTACAATTGCTCAAAGTCAGGAGAAGGCAACCAAAAGTAAAGAATTAGAATTAATGGAGATGCTTCGTCTGGTAGATGATGCAGAAAAGATTTTGACATCCAAGACGGATTTGTCTGAATTTGGAAAATTGCTTGATTATACATGGCGTTTGAAACGCGGTATCACGAATGAGATTAGCAATGATACAATTGACAACTTATACACAAAAGCTCTGAAATGCGGTGCAACAGGTGGAAAACTTCTTGGTGCAGGTGGAGGAGGATTTTTGTTATTCTATGTAGAAAAGGATAGACAGAAAACATTTTTAAATGAGTTTGAGCATTTATTACATGTTCCATTTGAGTTTGAAGATTTAGGAACATCAGTTTTGTATTATCGTCCAGAAGAATATATTAAACTATGAATAATAGGAGGAAACAATGAAAAAGGCTTTTATTACAGGATTTACAGGGATGGTTGGCTCACATTTGGCAGATTTTTTACTTGAAAATACAGATTGGGAGGTACATGGACTGCTTCGTTGGAGAAGCCCGCTTGACAATGTTTCACATTTATTGGAGCGTGTGAATGAAGAGGACAGAGTATTTCTTCATTATGGAGATATTAATGATGAAGCATCTATGCACCATATTTTGTCTCAACTGAAACCGGACTACGTATTTCATCTTGCAGCACAGAGTTACCCGTTGACGAGTTTTGATTCACCGGTTGAAACATTAAATACGAATATTGTTGGAACTTGTCGTGTGCTTGAAACATTGCGAATTATTATGCAGACAGATTCAGCTTATAAACCGGTCATTCATGTATGTGCATCTTCAGAAGTTTTTGGCAAGATTCCAAAAGAGAAAAAGCCGGAGACAGGTATTCATGAAGACTGTCCATTTCATCCGGCATCACCATATGCAATTTCAAAAGTTGGAACAGACCTTCTTGGAAGATACTATGCTGAGGCGTATGGAATGACTGTTATGACAACGAGAATGTTTACACATACAGGACCTAGACGTGGAGATGTATTCCATGAATCAACATTTGCAAAACAGATTGCATTAATTGAAGCAGGCTTAATTCCTCCGGTTGTAAAAGTTGGAAATCTTGACTCATTAAGAACATACGCAGATGTACGTGATGCAGTTCGTGCATATTATATGCTTGTAACAATGAATCCAATTCCTGGGGAATATTATAATATTGGAGGATCTTATACCTGTACAGTCGGAGATACACTTCATACATTGATTAATATGTCGACGATGAAGGAGCAGATTAAAGTAGAGACAGATCCGGAACGTCTCAGACCAATTGATGCAGACCTGCAGGTGCCTGATTGTAGAAAATTTAAAGAGCATACAGGTTGGGAACCGGAAATTCCGTTTGAACAGACAATGGAAGATTTATTGAATTACTGGAGAGAAAAAATCAAAAAAACGGGCGTTACATTAACCAGATAAGATGGAGGAAATGCTATGCAGACAGTCATTATGGCTGGAGGAAAAGGGACAAGAATTGCGTCTGTGAATGCAGAAGTCCCAAAGCCGATGCTGGAAGTATGTGGAAAACCTATTTTGGAGCATCAGATAGAGGTGCTGAAAAGACAGAAGCTTACAGATATTATTTTGGTGATTGGATATCTTGGAAGTGTTATCCGTGATTATTTTCAGGACGGAAGCAAATATGGAGTGCATATTTCTTATATTGAAGAAAAGGAATTGCTGGGAACAGCAGGATCTTTTTATTATTTAAAGGATATCATACAGGATGATTTCTTTTTGCTCAATGGAGATTTGATCTTTGATGTTGATTTACATCGGTTTATGAATTTTCATAAAGAAAAGCATGCATTGGCTACACTGTTTACACATCCGAATAATCATCCATATGATAGTGGACTTATTATTGCAAATGAGGACGGAACCATCACAAAATGGATCCATAAGGAAGAAGAGAGAGGATTTTTGCGGAATCGTGTCAATGCAGGAATCCATATTATTTCCCCAATGGTATTAGAACGATTTACGGAATTAAAAAAGACAGATCTTGACAGAGAAGTGCTGAAGCCATTGATTCCATCCGGAAGAGTTTATGCATACGATTCACCGGAATATGTCAAAGACATGGGAACGCCAGAACGATATCGTCAGGTAGAGCAGGATTTGCTGAAAGGCAGAGTCAGAGCCAGAAATCTCGATAGAAAACAAAAGTGTATTTTCCTGGATCGGGATGGTACATTAAATGTGTACAAGGGATTTTTGACAGACATAGAGGAACTTGAACTTATTCCCGGTACGGCAGAAGCATTAAAATGTATTAATTCCAGTGAATATCTGGCGATTGTTATTACAAATCAGCCAGTCATTGCAAGGGGCGGATGTTCTGTTCAAGAACTTGAAGAAATTCATAATAAACTGGAAACCTTATTGGGCAAAGAGGGGGCATATATTGATGCACTATATTATTGTCCACATCATCCGGATAAGGGATTTGAAGGTGAAAGACCGGAATACAAAATAGAGTGTGGCTGCAGAAAACCAAAACCGGGAATGCTTTTAAAAGCAGCAGAAGATTACAATATTGATCTTTCCCAGTCTATTATGATTGGTGATGGAAAGAATGATATGGAGGCAGGAAAAGCTGCCGGCTGTCAAACGATTTTGGTGGATGAACAGAATACGCTTCTTTCAGTAGTAAAAGATTTAAGAGAAAAGGGCTTGTTATAGTTTTGGAGGGTATGATGGAGAAGTGTATAGAAGAGATAGAGAAACAGTTAATAGAACGATATCCACTGCTTGCAGCTGTTGAGGTTCAAATAAAGGATGCATATGAAGCAATGTATGAGTGTTTTGCGAGTGGACACAAGCTGTTAATTGCAGGCAATGGAGGAAGCGCAGCTGATGCAGATCATATTGTGGGGGAACTAATGAAGGGGTTTATAAAAAAAAGACCACTTTCAGAGGAATTAAAAAAGAGTCTCCAGAATTTAGATCATATTCAAGGGGCAGAACTTTCGCGGCAATTGCAGCAAGGTCTGCCGGCAATTGCACTTCACAATCATCAGGCGCTCAATACTGCGGTGTTGAATGATATAGATGGTACAGTTATGTATGCCCAACAGGTTTGCGGATATGGGCAGCCGGGAGATATTTTTCTTGGTATATCTACTTCAGGTAATTCTGTGGATGTATATAATGCTGCTCTGATTGCAAAGGCGAAAAAAATGAAGGTAATAGGTCTTTTGGGAAAAAATGGTGGGAAGCTAAAAAGTACATCAGATATAGCAATTATTGTACCTGAACAGGAAACATTTAAAATACAGGAATTGCATCTGCCAATTTATCATGCTTTGTGTTTGATGTTAGAACGAACTTTTTTTGAGGAATAAAAGATAATAAAGGAGAAAAAAACATGAGAACTTATTTAGTAACTGGAGGAGCAGGATTTATCGGTTCAAATTATATTCATTATATGTTCCGTAAATATGACAACGAAATTCGTATTATTAATGTGGATGCATTAACTTACGCAGGAAATCTTGAGAATCTGAAAGATGTTGAAAATCGTGACAATTATACTTTTGTAAAGGCTGACATTACGGATAAAGAAGCTATTATGAAGGTATTTGAAGAAAATGATATTGACAGGGTTGTGCATTTTGCAGCAGAAAGCCATGTGGACAGAAGTATTAAAAATCCGGAAGTGTTTGTTAATACGAATGTTCTCGGAACAGCAGTTATGCTTAATTGTGCAAAGAAAGCATGGGAGTTGCCGGATGGAAGCTTCAAAGAGGGCAAGAAGTTCCTCCATGTCTCAACAGATGAGGTTTATGGTTCGCTTCCGGATGATGGCAAGAGTTACTTCTATGAGACAACACCATATCAGCCACACAGCCCATATTCTGCGAGTAAAGCGTCTTCGGATATGCTGGTAAAGGCGTATATTGATACGTATCATTTTCCGGCTAATGTGACGAATACCTCCAATAATTATGGACCATATCAGTTCCCGGAGAAGCTGATTCCATTAATTATTAACAATGCTTTACATGGAAAGAAATTACCGGTATATGGTGATGGATTAAATATTCGTGACTGGTTGTATGTAGACGATCATGCAAAAGGAATTGATATGGTTCAGGAACAAGGAAGATTGGGAGAATCTTATAATATTGGTGGACACAATGAGAAACGTAATATCGAAATCATCAATATTATTATTGAAACATTGCAGGAAATCCTTCCAGACAGTGATCCAAGGAAAGCAAATGTCAGCAAAGATCTGATCACATATGTGGAGGATCGTAAGGGACATGACCGCAGATATGCAATTGCTCCGGATAAGATCAAAGCAGAGATTGGCTGGGAACCGGAGACAATGTTCAAAGACGGAATTAAGAAGACAATTGCGTGGTATTTAGAGCATGAAGACTGGATGAACAATGTTACCAGTGGAGATTATCAGAAATATTATGAGGATATGTACAAAAATAAGTAAATCAAAATTGTCAGATCAGATAATGAATGGAGGAAACTTTACATGAAAGGTATTATACTTGCAGGTGGTTCTGGAACCAGATTATATCCGCTAACAAAAGCAATTTCAAAGCAGATCATGCCGGTTTATGATAAACCAATGATCTATTATCCGTTATCTACATTAATGCTTGCAGGAATCAGAGAGGTTCTTATTATTTCAACTCCGAGAGATCTTCCGGTATTTGAAGAACTGTTTGGGGATGGAAGCCAGTTAGGAATGTCATTTTCTTATGCAATTCAGACAGAACCAAGAGGATTAGCAGATGCTTTCATTATAGGTGAAAAATTTATCGGAAAAGATTCTGTTGCATTAGTTCTGGGGGATAATATCTTTTATGGGCAGAGTTTTTCAAAAGTATTAAGAAATGCAGCGGAAAGAACAGAGCATGAAGCAGGGGCGACTATTTTTGGATATTATGTAAGAGATCCGAGAGAATATGGAGTTGTAGAGTTTGACGAAAATGGAAAGGCATTATCCATTGAAGAAAAACCGGAAAATCCAAAATCAAATTATGCGGTTCCAGGATTATATTTCTATGATAATGATGTGGTTGAGATTGCAAAGAATGTAAAACCATCTGCCCGTGGTGAGATTGAGATTACCAGTGTAAATAACGAGTATCTTCAGAGAGGTACGCTAAGTGTTGAAACATTAGGACGTGGATTTGCATGGCTTGATACGGGAAATCATGATATGCTTCTTGCAGCGGCAGATTTTGTTTCTGCATTCCAAAAACGTCAGGGACTGTATATCTCATGTATTGAAGAGATTGCATATAAGAGAGGATTTATTGATAAAGAACAGTTGATAAAGCTTGCACAGCCATTATTAAAAACAGATTATGGAAAATATCTGATGGAAATTGCGGAAGGTCTTTAATAGTCCGCAATTCTTGAAAACAAACAAATTTTCTAAAAATTCAGGAAAAGTTAAGAGGATATAATAAAATGGGTAAAATAAATGTTTCAGAGGATTGTAATGGAATTAAAGGATTAAAAGTAATTACTCCTTCTGTTTATGGAGACAATCGCGGTTATTTTATGGAGACATATAATTACAACGATTTTGCAGCAGCTGGGATTGACTGCCAATTCGTGCAGGATAACCAGTCGGCATCCAAGAAAGGTGTACTTAGAGGATTGCATTTCCAGATTAATTATCCACAGGATAAACTTGTCCGGGTAATCAAAGGGGAAGTGTATGATGTAGTCGTTGATATGAGAGAAGGATCTGAAACATATGGGAAGTGGTTTGGAGTACTTTTATCAGAAGAAAATAAAAAACAGTTTTTTGTTCCTAAAAACTTTGCGCATGGGTTCTTAGTGCTGTCTGATTATGCAGAGTTTTGCTACAAAGTTACGGATTTTTATCATCCGAATGACGAGGGTGGGATTATCTGGAATGATCCAGAAATTGGTATTGAATGGCCAATTCCGGAGGATATGGAATTGATTATGTCAGAAAAGGATCATAATTGGGGCAGTCTCAAGGAGTTAAAGAATGGCAGATAACAACAGGAAAATACCATTTATAAAAGAAATATGGAACAGCCGGAAACTTATAGTTCAGTTGGCAAGGAATGATTTCAAGACAAAGTATGCAGGTTCCTATTTTGGGATTATATGGGCATTTATTCAGCCAATCATCACAATCATGATTTATGTGTTTGTATTTGGAATGGGATTAAAAATGACACCACAGTCAACAGAATATCCATTTCTTTTATATCTGATCGCAGGTATTGTTCCATGGTTTTTCTTTGCGGATGCATGGATGAATTCAACAAACTGCCTGATAGAATACAGTTATCTTGTGAAAAAGATGGTATTTAAAATCAGTATATTGCCTATTGTAAAAGTAATATCTTCGCTGTTTGTCCATTTATTTTTCATTTTATTAGGATTTGTTATTTTTGTGATAGCCGGCAGAACACCGGGAATAGCAATGGTTCAGGTGTTCTATTATATGTTTTGTGAAATTTGTCTTGTGTTGGCATTGACTTATTTTACAGCGTCAGTGACACCGTTTTTCAGGGATATGGCTCAGATTATCAATATTACTACGCAGCTAGGGATGTGGTTGACACCAATTATGTGGGATGAAAGCATTATGCCTGCGTGGGTAATGAATATACTTAGATTTAATCCAATGTATTATATTGTCAATGGATACAGAGATTGTTTTATTTACGGAAGATGGATTCCACAGCATTGGCATATGACAATTTACTTTTGGATAGTGGTCATAATTCTTGCAATCATTGGAAGCAGGACTTTTAACAAAATGAGAGTACATTTTGCAGATGTGCTGTAGGAGGATGAAATGCAGGAAAAAGTAATTGAAATTAAGGATATAACGAAAACATATAAGTTATATAATAAACCTTCTGATCGTCTGCGGGAAACCTTTTCTTTGACACATAAAAGTTATCACAGGGATCATAATGCACTGCAGGGCATCAATCTGGATGTCTATAAAGGTGAGTGTGTTGGAATTATTGGAACAAATGGTTCCGGAAAATCAACTCTCTTAAAAATTGTAACAGGTGTTGTATCTCCAACTTCCGGAACACTGAAAATCAATGGAAAAATCAGTGCCCTGCTTGAACTGGGGGCTGGATTTAATCAGGAATATACAGGAATTGAGAATATTTATCTTAATGGAACAATGGTAGGCTTTACAAAAGAAGAGATGGATGAGAAATTACAGTCTATTGTTGATTTTGCCGAGATTGGAGATTTTATCAATCAGCCGGTAAAGACGTATTCGAGTGGAATGTTTGCAAGACTTGCCTTTGCGGTCGCCATCAATGTGGAGCCGGACATTCTGATTGTTGATGAGGCATTGAGCGTGGGAGATATTTTCTTCCAGTCAAAGTGTTATCAGAAATTTTTGGATTTCAAAGAGGCTGGAAAAACAATTCTGTTTGTCTCTCATGATCTGAGTAGTATTATTAAATACTGTGACAGAAGCTTGTTGATTCATCAGGGAAGACAGATTGCTGTGGGAAAGTCTTCAGAGATTGTAAATATATACAAAAAAATACTGGTTAATCAGTTTGATGAAAAAGATGTGACGCAGATTTTATCGAATGGAGAAATGACTGATAAAGATCAGGAACAGAAACAATTTGAGGAAGTTCCTGCTGAGAATAATATAAAAACAGATCAGAGTGAGGCAGAAAAACTGTCAGGTGTGTGGAAAGAAAAAATGGTAAATAATCCCAAGTCAGTTATTTATGGAAATGGTGTTGCGGAGATTATTGACTATGCGGTGATAGATGAACATGGAAATTTAAATCCATCTATTTATAAAGAGACTTATTTTTCAATCCGTATGAAAGTTGAATTTTTTAAGGATGTAGACAATCCAATTTTTGCATATACCTTGAAGGATATTAAAGGAACAGAGATTACCGGAACAAATACAATGTTAGAAAACCAGACACTTGTACATGTAAAAGCCGGGGAGATTGTTACCGTTGATTTTAATCAGAAGATGTGCTTACAGGGGGCAAATTATCTTTTGGCGTTGGGTTGTACTGGTTATGAAGCTGGTGAATTTACGGTATATAGCAGATTATATGACATTTGTAATATTGAAGTGATTTCAGATTGTAATACGATCGGGTATGTTGATATGGATGCTAAGGTGTCTTATTTATAGGAGTATTTATGGAAAATATTGGAAAAGTAATAATGAATTATGATTATTATAGTGGAACAGATTTATATAGTGATGGTGATGTGGAAGATACTTTGCTTGAAATTGTAAAAACGCACGATAAAAGATACTTTCCTTCAATCATTGCAGAGTCAAAATCATGGCCAATTTTATATCATCTTTCAGAAGTGCGGACCAATATTTTAAATTGGTATCCATTTGAGAAAAATGCCAGTGTATTGGAAGTAGGAGCTGGCTGCGGAGCAATTACAGGTACAATAGCGGATAAAGTTGCGAAAGTGACAGCAATTGATCTTTCGAAAAGAAGAAGTCTGATCAATGCATACCGGAATCAGGATAAAGATAATCTTGAGATTATGGTAGGTAATTTTAATGACATAGCGGCAGGAATTAGTGAACAATATGATTATGTTACTT